>Ga0115851_100560_pt1 | contig 17039 bp, 8 predicted proteins | sample InSIn2gowninarea_FD_83865 | JGI IMG/M metagenome (GOLD analysis project Ga0115851, IMG submission 83865)
ATAATTGTGCAATTACGCCTCTTTGTTCTTTCTTTAGAAGATTTATCATTCCGTTAGAGCTGATTATCTTTCCTTGTTTCCTTATGATACCCCTTAATTCAACTCCCTTTCCTTCTGAAGAAAATTTCATAAAACGTTCTTGAAAATTAAAATCTATTGTACCCAAGGATTGTAGCCATTGGACTCCTAGTACAACATCAGCACCATGAATTGGAATGGAAATCATTGGGCTATTCAATGCATATTCTCCCATGGATAGCTTGATATTATGGCACTTTCCAGAGAAATTTATGGTTCCACCACTTGCAACCATCACTTGGCACTATGGTGTTGGATATAGGAAGCAATTCAATTCCTTGGCTATGTTACAATGAATAAAATTATGGGTACTACATGAATCAATCAACACTACTCCCTTTTTCTTCTTGATATGCCCTTCTATCTTGAGAGTTTGAGTGGTAATTCTTGTCAATACATTACAAGATATGGTTAGATTCATTTCATCTTTCCCTAGGATTGGTTCCTAGTGTATATCCTTTTCTTTCGACGTTTCTTGTTCCTTTTCTTGCTCCTCTTCCCCATCTATGTAAATTAATTTCTTCTCAGCACACTTATGACCTTTAGTATATTTTCTATCACAATTGTAACAAATCCCTTTTGCTCTTTTTTTCTTCCAGTTTTTTTGGTGTCAACCTTGTAGGTGGTGAACGAATAGGAGCAACAACAGTTCTATCTTTATAGTTATGAGTGGTAGGCTTCCTTGTTTCCATAATTTTTCTTTCAATTTTTCTTGCCAACATGTATGCCTTCTCCAATGAATCAGGTTCCCAAAGGAGAACCTCATGTTGGATGTTATCATTTAAAGTCCCTATGAAGACTTCAATCCTATGCTTTTCTGGAATATCATTTACCCTTATATTCAATTTGTGGAAGTCCTCAATGTGCTTTGCCATTGAACCCTTTTGTTTGAGATTTATCATTTGGCTAAAGAAGGTGTTGCTCTTTGTATCCTCATAAAGTGCTATCATTTCCTCTGTGAAAATTGACCTGGTGACAAGTTGTTTACAAGAACAAATACCTCTATACCATATAGATTGAATCGGTTCCAAATATAAAGATGCAATATGTACCTTTTGTGTGTTTTGCACATTATGTAGGTAAAAATATTTCTCCATTTGTAGTATCCATGTTACGAGATCCTTGCCATCAAACTTCCTCATATCTACCTTTGGAATATTCTGGGTCTTTAATCCAATGTTAGATTCTATGAAATCATGATTAATATTACTTTTGTTCTCATCATGAATCTCCTCTACTACCTTTTTGCCATTACGAGGCCTTTCTTATAGCAGCTTTGTCCCACCTTCCTTCAAACCTTCCATGTCTTTCTTCAAATCTTCCCTGCATTTCTTCCAATATTCTTTCATATCATCGATATCATCTTCCATGGAATAGATAAAACTATTTATCTTAGCTTCGATCGCATTCTTCAAATCATCCATCCAATTTTGATTACTAGGTGTTTCTATTTTCCTGATTCGAGTCATTCTTTTTCATGCTTTTAGGACCTTGATATTGAATTTGTTGTATCTTTGAAAATATGGGTCTCCAAGGTCTGAAATTGTGAATTACGGTAGCCCTCCGAGTCCTCTTTCTAACCTCGTAAGTCAGATCAAGATTTGACTCTCCAAGGAAGAGTTATGTCAAAGCTCCCATGATGACCTGATTATAGACTTATCCAATAGAGCAAACATGTACGAAGTGTCACGTGTCATTGTTTCGACCTTAGGTTCTGAAAATGATATCCAACAAAATATAATCCATTTGATTTCTGTCACTTTTTACAAAATGCGAATTAGATGCTCAGAGAGAGAGTTATGACAGTTTTTTCCAAGGTCACCTGTTTTGGATGTAATTCAGGGGCTTTCAGAAACCGTAAATATCTTGGACCGTATATATGAAAATATAGCGAAGAAAAATATGCAATTCGAGCCCGAGCTTCACCAAGATTTAAAATCAAATGGGTTTTAATTTCAAAGTCTGAACCTTCGTATAAAAAAAAAAAATTATAGTGAAAATTCTACGATGACCCGTTTGAGATGAAATTATGGAGCTTGCAAAAACCCTAAATTCCTCAGATCATATCTCCGAAAATATAGCGAGACAAGGTCTGAAATTTATACCCGAGGTTCAGACTGATTTGTTCTCAAATGATTTTTTTTTTAGCTTCTGAAATTTTGTAGCAAAACAGTTATAGCGAAAATTCCACGATGACCTATTTGGATTAGTGAAACCCTAGAATCCAAAGCTCTAATACCAAATGTTATTAGACCATCTCACAAAAAGATAGAAAAGAAAGATAAATGCCTTAGAATTCAGCTTCTTTGAGGGGGAAACCTCCTTTACATTACACAGATGAAGAATTCTTGTATAATACAAATGACAAGACCTCCTTTCTATATGTAGAAGTCTAAGGGGTCATAATATAATCAGAGTCGACATAACAATAATAATGTAAGGGCACAATAATAACAATAGTGGGCTTCTATGGGGCACAATAATAACAATATGGGGACTACATGGGCACAACAATATAATAAGGGGGTTGTACTAATAACAATAAGGGGTTACACTAGTAGTATAGGGACCTAACAACATCCTTGAAGCAAGATAACCTAGTGGACATTATTAACAATTTCAACCACCATATGTAAGCAACCCTGTAAATTCATGTTATATAATCTCAACTATTCAATCATGTATAAAATATTAATTCATCATCACTACACAACTCATCTTGGTTTGATCTCAATGTTCTAAGCTTGTAGGTTATCTTTCTAGTATAGGCGAGAACTCCCTAGAGCAACACAACGCCCTAATTGATATGGATATTCTTCCCAATCAATGTTCATCCTATGATCATAACTCTCATGAATTTAATTAATTCCATACTTCATTCCTCAACTAATGAACCATACTTTCATCCCCCAATCTCAATAAGTCACCCATATTCCACAAAGAACAACCTCATTCTTAAACACTAGTTCATCACTCACCACAACAATAATTTCTCTATAGTTAACTCCAAATAACTGTAACATTTCTCTTCACCACTAGTGAGCTAAGGAACCAATCGATCGTCATACATGTATATTCTCCATATCCACTTGTCAAGTTGTGTGAATAGAGAAATTTATCAAGTTGTGCCATTTTCAAATGATATAATATTACATAAAATATCATGTCATTTACAATATTGATTTCATAATTGATCTCCTCATATTGACAAATTTATTGCATAGTTAAATATCCATTACCCATACAATAATATTGATATTATCTCTTAGTATTCTTTATAATATATATTAAAACCCTCAAATCGTTATTTCCTCTTTCATATACACATTCAAAAAGCAATTTCAATGAATGATAACACTTATTTTTTATATAGCCCACGGGGTTTTGGATTGACGGTGAATGGGTGCGTTGTTAAGGCACTCCTTGCGATAGGTCACTGGTTCAAATCTCCCGTGGGTACTTAGGTTAGTCTTAATATAGAAAAAAAAAAACACTTATTTTTTATATAAATAAGATATAATTCAAACCTAAACCTTGACTTTAATAATGTATTCTACCCAAGTAAACATACACATCCAATTAATTTAAATATATAATAAAAAAATTCAAGTGATATTAAGTATAATAACAAAAAGTTGATGTAACAAAACTTTTCACCGGATGGAATGCAAAGGCTTAGGTTAGGGTTTACTCTACTCTCTGCAGCCAACCATCGGCCTCCGTCTGCGCGCCCGAATTCTCTGATATCGGCACCATAACCGCAGAGAACATGGCCGTCGACACTGGGAGCTCTAACGGAGGATAGAAGACTTGAACCGCGACACCCGGCGATTTTACTGTGACAGTTTTTCGAACTATCCGCACGGTCCGTTTCAGAACTACTACTGTCGTTTTCCCACCGGTAATCTCTCCGTTTCGAGGTGTCCACATATCCAAGGAGCGGTTGGAAATGGACGACATCGAAGCCGTTGACTACTCTGCCGACCCCTTAGAAGGGGTCTCCATCTGGCGCACTCCATCTGCCACATCAGGGGGTTTGTACAGCTCAGGTATCTCAGATCATTTCGCTCCTTTTCCGTTTAGTGACCAGCAACAGACAAACCCTGTGGCCCTCCCGGATGATCCACCGACTTGGCCGGCTCTCTCCACTCCCCCTCACTCTCCGGCTACCCTAGGGTATGTTTCCGGGTGCCTTAACCCTAACCCTGGTCTACTTCCTCCGGCACCGGGCACGATTCCCTTTCTGCATCAAAATCCCTCTTTTCTCGACCCCTCTGTCGGTTTCCCGGGCTCCCTTGGACTCTCCTCGGGCTGTTTTACATCCGTACCTCCGCTCTCGGGATTCGGTAACAGGCATCAGTGGCCCATCCTCAACCCGACCTTTCCCTGAACCACTGATTGCTAACCCCCATATCCCATACCATCCCGCTAGCAATCACCCTAACCGGGGCCCTAAACGGAAAAACAAGTGCTTCAAGACCGAGGTGGACGACGTCTTTCTCAGATTGGAAGAGGATATTCGACTGGGTGAGGCTATGGACTTTGCAGATCGGGTTCTGGTTGGGCGCATTAGGGGACGTAGCTACACGGCAGCACGCTTAAAGACCTGGGCAACCGCGGTTTGGGGCCACCATTTGGCAGACATCCCCTTCGTGCAGACCTTCGTGCGGGGATGGTTTGCACTGAGATTCGCTCGTGCTGATCATACCAACTGGGTTCTCTCATCCTTTTGGCATTTTGATCATGCTCCGGTCCTATTGAAGCGATGGACTCCATTATTCGACCCAGAGACTGAACAGATTGGCATAGGACCGACATGGATTTGACTTCCAGGGCTTCCACTCCACTTCTGGTCAGAAGACATTTTCCGGCGAATTGGCAACGCCATTGGCACCTATATGGACCATGATAAATCCTATTAGCAGACGGGGATGATGGCCTATGCCAGGATTCTCATTAACCTGGACACGAGAGGAGGACTGCTTGAATACATAACCATTCAGTGGAGAGATTCAGAGCGCAAACCGATTATTGATTATGAAGGCATCCCATATCGATGCCGTAGGTGCCATAAAGTGGGGCACCTATATAGGGATTTCCCACTCCTCAGGAAAGCCAGGACGACTGATCAGGGGGAAGAGACAGAACAGCCCCTCGACAATATCCCTAGGACGCAACCTGTTCAACACATTGGGGATCACGATCGTACACAGCTTGGGGAGGAACATAGGAGCAGCCCAGAAGCAGCCGATACTGCTATGACTTCCACTGCACCTCCTCCCACATCATCAGCAGTTGTACAGCCACCGACTGAACAAGCGGGCCTCGAGGAATCGGATAAGTCTTACTCCTTACCTTCTCTGACACCTCCTATTACATGCATGTCGATGGGCAATCAATCTCATAATTTCATTGGTTCTGAACCTTTATCTGCTATGCTATCATCCGCTTCACACCTCCCGTGTATCCTCTCACACTCTTCTCTCATGTGCTCCCTTCCACTTCCTTCACCGGTGGCCCCTCCTCCGCGGATCACTTCGTCTCAGGCATCTCTCTCCTCTCAATTGACACAGTCCTCCCCTCGTTATTCTCTTCATCCCCGCATTAAGGACCGTGGTCCGGATGCTGTAGGCCTTGACATGGCTAACGCTCCCATGACCCTCAAGTACTCCCGGGGCCGACCCTCCCGTATCACCAAGGCAAGGCACACAGCTGATGAAGAGGTTGCCCTTGGGCGACAGCAAACCATTTTTGGGGCCCTTAGAGCGAAGGACGGCCCTATTCCCCTCCCTCTATGAAGATACTTTCCTACAACTGCCGTGGGTTTGCTAGTTCAGCCAAAAAACTAGCGCTCAAGAGACTGCTCTTATCATCTCTACCAGACATCATCTTTCTACAAGAAACTCTCTGTCAGGCCGCACCCCTCATAAACACCCTCACATCCTGGTTACCCAACTGGACATTCCATGCACTTGATGCATCCGGCCGATCAGGGGGCTTGGCAATTGGGGTAAATAATAGACCAGCAGAAGTTCGGAATATCTTTGGTGGAAGAGGGTTCATTGGACTAGATATTAATTCGCAATTGGTAGACGGGGATATCAGAATCATCAATATCTATGGCCCGTGCGCTGATCGTGCCAACTTCTGGCGGTTCTTATTTGAATCAGAACTTTTCCAAGCAGACAACATTATTCTTGGAGGGGACCTTAATTTCTCCCTTGGCTTCAGTGAATCATGGGGGCATCTTGCACAGGTCGACTCTCTAACAGATACCATGACTAGCCTACTGGAGGAACATAAATGGGTGGATATACCGTCTGCTAGACTTCAATACACCTGGACAAATAACAGAAGTGGAGAGCAAAATCTGGCCAGGAGACTTGACAGATTCCTTATCAAGGAATCCTTATTCAACAACCTACCCAGAATTCGTCAATGGGTGGGTTCGGGGGGCATATCTGATCATCGACCTATCTTCTTAGAAGCTGAGGACTCCTCTCACAAAGTCAAAAGCCCTTTCAAGTTCAATGCCTCCTGGCTTCAGGACCCCTCTTACATACAATTGGTCCATAATTACTGGCAGTCTAATCTCTATAGGGAAGGCGAGGACATCTCAGTAGGCTTCGTCAGGAAGCTTACAGAACTCAAACAGATTACTAAACACTGGGCTCATCAAAAGCGCATTCAAGATAATCAGACATTAAAAGAGGCAGAAAAGGTCATAGCTGAATTTGAAGATTCGTCTTCTGGGAATTTCTCTTCCCCTGAAAGTAAGGAAGAATACACCTCTCTCATTTCAAAGCGCTCTCAGATCCTGAAAGAAAGAGAGGAAAGTTGGAGGCTGAGAAGCAGAGCCATTTGGCTCATGGAAGGGGATGCCAATACAAAATTCTATCATAAATTTGCTAATGGACGGAAAATTATCAATACCATCTGGGAGTTAAAGAATGACCAAGGGCAACCGGTTTCTCAACAACATAACCTGGCCAGACTAGCCACAGAGCACTTTCGAGGTATCTATAAAGCTCCGGAAGAAGTTAATATATTAGAAATCATGAGGGTGGCCGAACTTTTCCCTAGATATATAGAACAAGAAGATTCTGAGGAGCTCCAGAAGGAAGTGACCATGGCAGAATTGGAGGCTACCCTGAAATGGTTCAAAAAAGATAAAAGCTTTGGACCCGATGGATGGACCATTGATTTCTATCTTGCTTTCTTTGACATCCTGGGCAATGACCTTCTGAAGATTGTTGAGGATAGCAGAAGGCGAGGTAGAATATCCTCTGCCATTAAATCGACTTTCATTGCTCTCATTCCCAAAACAAATGCGCCGAGCACTTTCGATGATTTCCGCCCCATCTCACTATGTAACTGCCTCTACAAGATCATAGCTAAAACCATCGCCAACCGCCTCAAGCCCATCCTCTCGCAACACATATCCTCAGAGCAATTTGCTTTCCTTCACCACAGACAGATCCATGAGGCTGTTGCCACTGCCCAAGAACTGATGCACACCCTGCAGGTCAAAAAGCAAAAAGGAATGATTCTCAAAGTGGACCTAGCCAAGGCATTTGACAGAACGAACTGGCTATACTTGAGGCTGTTACTTACTCATCTGGGGTTCCCCTACAACTTCATCAAATGGACTATGAGCTGCATCACAGATGTATCCTACAGTGTTCTACTAAATGGGGAAGCCACCTCCTTCTTCACTTCGAAGAGAGGTCTCAGACAGGGATGTCCTCTCTCACCTCTGCTGTTTTTACTCATCATGGAAGCATTAAGTAGAGTTATCTCATCTGCTCGTGACAGGCAACAATTGTCTGGCATCAAACTTGCAGACAACTTCTACCTCACCCATTTATTATTTGTTGATGACATCTTAATCTTCTTGAACGGCAGTATTGGGGATTCCACTACCTTTCATAATTCTGTGCTCCTCTTTCAGAAAGCCACTGGCATGAGAATCAATGAGAAAAAATATACGATCACTACTGTTGGTTGCTCTATTCATGAGACTGTATTTTCTACACAACGTTTTCCCTTCAGCACCTTGACTCTGGCGGATGGCATAAAATACCTTGGTTTCAGGTTGAAACCTAATGGCTACAGAATAGCTGACTGGTTATGGCTCATAGCCAAAGTGGAAAAGAGACTCCAGGTATGGTACCATCGATACCTCTCCCGTGCTGGTAGACTGATACTTATTAAAGCTGTGATAGAAGCCACACCAGTTTACTGGATGGCCCTTACCTGGATCCCTAAAGGCATCTTAAACAGGTTACAACATATATGCAGCAGATTTCTTTGGAAGGGACAACAGCCAGGAAGACTTTTTGCTTGGGTCAAGTGGGACACCATCGCCAGACCCAAACGCTGGGGGGGATGGGGAATTAAGAGGCTCGACTTATTCTCCAGGGCGCTGGCGGCCAAACTTGGATGGCAGCTCCTCACCACTGAAGGTCTGTGGACGCGGGTAGCATATGCGGAATACATCAAGCCACTGAACGTGCTGGATTGGATTTGCACTCAACATGGAACAAACCATAACATATCCATCATATGGAAAGCGGTCATCAGCACCTTACCTCTGCTTCGTGAAGGATTAACCTGGCGCATTAAGGCAGGTAATGCGGTGCGTATAGGTCAGGACCCTTGGGTCGGATGTGGGAACACTCACAGACTTTCAGCTGGTCTCATTAGGCACCTAAATGACAGAGGCATCACCAACATCATGCATATTGGAGATCTAGCAAACTCCACCTTCCTCCAACAGGCTTGGATCAGTGCACAAACACTTGATATCCCGACTCATTGGCATGCTGAATGGATGGCATATACAGATGCCCTCACTCAAGCCCATATCAGGCTCACTGAAGGCCCCGATGAAATTATTTGGGCATTTGCTAAACATGGAGCATATGCCCCGAAGCTGGGTTACCTAAAACTCATGGAGCCTTATAAACCTCAGAACATTCACCCCACATGGAAAGCTTTATGGAAGCTCAAATCTGCTCCCCGCACCCGCTTACTTATGTGGAACATCTTATTTGATAAAATACCAACGGGTACAAATCTCATGAAGAGATCCTTTCACGGGCCATTTCGCTGTCACCTATGTCATGCAGAGGAAGAAAGCACGGTACATTTAGTTTTGAACTGTAACATTACATTACAGTTTTGGAACACCCTCATCAATCACTTCCCGCACTTGAAGAATTGGCAAGGCAATAATATTCTGAATGCATGGGAAAACTGGGTCATGTACCACTCGGGGAAATCCTGCAATATACCGCTCCTTGCTTGCTGGGCTGTTTGGATCGCCCGGAATCATGCCATCTTTAACAATAAGGCCCCTCACTGGCCCACTATCCTTCACCATACTATTGCAGATTATAACTTGATACCTGATGAGGAATCATCTGCCCCTGCGCGCATCATTAAACAAGTGAATATAGATAAATCAAAACCATGGGCGTTCTTTGATGGCTCAGCACAAGATGTGGGGTGCTTTGGAGGTGCTATACTATATCTCAATGACACACACTGCTATAAGATTCAGATAAACTTAGGCAGAGGCACTAATAATTTCGCCGAACTGAGCACAGCAAAACACATCATTCACTTTGCCATTCAAAAACATTGCAGCCACCTACAGTTGTTTGGAGACTCTAAAATAGTTTGCAATTGGCTGAATGATGCATCTCATTGTCATGCATTTACATTGAGACACATATTAGATGAAGCAAAAAGACTGACTGCTTCCTTTGAATCATTTAGATGTCAACACATCTTCAGGGAACAGAACACCATCGCTGACCAACTCTCCAAAGAGGCAGCGCACAGACAAGGCGACCATTGGCTGATCCAGGAGGAAATCGATGGCACATACTACCAGCATTATCACAGACCTTTTGATGACCATCTGGGAGATGGGCTATAGGGCCCACTACAGCACTTTTTTGTATATAGTTGTATATATTTACTTTGACTAGATCTGAGTACAGCACAGTATTTTTTATTAACAGCTTAAATATGGCTCTCTGCGAAGAGCTTGACTATAAATCTGAACACTACCAGCACACAGTTTTGGAAATGCTCCCTGCGTGGAGACAATTTTTGTTTATTTTGATTAACTAGTCCAGCAGACTAGTGAACTCGACAGGCACTGCTGCCTATATATGAATGCTTCGGCATATACAAAATGTAATTTCTTAATCACTAATAGAAATTACGACTTTTTCCTTGGGGAAAAAAAATAACAAAAAGTTGATTTATTTATTTATTTAAAATTTCAAAACATTTTTTTAAACAAATAATAATAGGGAAAAAAATACATGTGTATTTTTCCTATTATTATAATATAATATTAGGGCTTATGTATTCCCTCCTCAGCGCCTTTCAAGGGTGTGATGCAATGAGTCGGAGTAACTTTTCTGGTTTCGAAACAATCCAGGCCTAACTAGAAGGCCTTCAAGGCTGAGAAGCACAAAGAAAAGAGGCATAATAATAACAACAAGGGAAATGAGGCACAAGGGACATTGCAAGGACGACCCTACGAGCCACCAATATTACACGAATTGCAGGCACAAAATCGCCTCAAGGCCTAACTGTTTTATGCCAAGAAAGAGAAACACAGGGTCGCGCCCTTTGCCCCTCGCAATACAACCTCTTTCATCATAAGAGCCAAGAAATATGGCCATATTGCATCGTTGGTTTCTCTTTGCCCGGTAACCCCAACTATTCTTCTCACCCCGGTCATATAGCCAGCCCCCACCAGCGATGGTTTGATAGACATGGCTAAGGAGGAATGGGGCGTCAATGGCTACAGTTCCATGAAGGCATTAATACGAGAAACAATGGCCATGGCCTTACGCGTGATAGCGTCGACAAGTGCCACCTATTTCCTAACAGATTTAAACTAGTAAAAAGTTTTGTTTTTATATTTGAACAGAACAAATTGACTATTTTTCTTAAAAAATAATTATTTACAAATAATTTATAGCTTTTAACATTTTTTTTTAAATCAATAAAAACAATAACTCTAAAATAACATATAATATTATTTATAAAAAAATTTAATCTAAATTATAACAAAATTAAATACTATTTTTAAATGCCCATTACCTTTATATATTCTTATAATTACTGCTTCTGCTTGGCTAAGAGCTCGTCTTCCTCGGACGTAAGGAAACAGGTTAACGGCCCAAGACCCAGAGGCATCTGGCAGGAGTGATAGCCTGCCCCCTTACGGACCACCAGCGGGTTATTTCAGGTGGCGTGGTTTTCCTTGATAACAGTGATGCGTACAAACCGACAGTTGCGGATAGCAGCCAGAGATGGCTGTCCTCACTGTTGGTTTGTCAACTGAGTTTGATGGGTTTTTCCACCTTTTGAAAAAAAAAAATAAAAAAAAAATTAATAATAATAATAATAATAATAATAATAATAATTACTACATTTAAATACTCCACAAAAAGTAAATACTTATTATATCATAAAACAAAAGTAATGTTACAAAACTTTGGAGTTTTTTTTTTTCACTTACGATTTTATTTCAAGTGAAACCCATCGCTTAATCACACCTCATGCATGTGAATCGAATTTTACAAAACTTTGGAGTTTTTTTTTTTTGACTTACGATTTTATTTCAAGTGAAACCCATCGCTTAATCACACCTCATGCATGTGAATCGAATTTATTTCCTTTTGACATGCTTAATATTTTCTTTTGACACCTCTTGGGTTTAATATTTCCTTTTGACACACTTAATGTTTCCTTTTGAAATACTTATTTTCGACATCTTCATAAGTAAAATTATTGAAAGATTTAATTAAGTATTTTTTTAAAACTTTTATTTAGAGGTCACATAAAGTTGAAACCCGCCCTGATACTATGTGTAACAACCCACAATTTAAATATACATTTAATTAGATAAATTATGCGATTTATAATCAACACATAACTATTCAACTAATTAGAATATAATTTTCAAAAACACGAGTAGAGACGACTTATCTGTAGCGACGATATTTCTTACTTGTACCACTGGAGTTGAATGTTATTTGAATCCCACTAACCACAACAATGTTTTTCGGGATGTATCTCCATCCAATAGTAGGTTCAGCGACACATAATCTTTTTACAGTTGGTCACCCCCGAGCCCTGAATCAATGTACTACTGCCAAACAATCATTTGTCTCACAACACTTTTCTCCCAAGAGAATGGATGAATCTCATCCTCTTTATTATCCATTAAATAGACAAAAAAATGAAGACAGGTCTACATACACGCATTCCATGTGCCAACATGAAACTTTTATTTCTTTCTTTTAAGTTTTACTTAATTTAATATTTCTCTTAAGCTAACTCTTTCTTATTTTATTTTATTCCTTTTTACTTTTTATTAACTTTACTTTTTATAGTTTACTTTTATATATATTTATTTAGAACTCCAGTTTATTATTTATTATTATTATATTCCCTTTATTATTTATTATTTGTTTATTATTATTATCTTTTCTTTATTATTTACTATTATTATTTTTTTTGTTTATTATTTATTTACTTATATTTTAATTTTATTTATTTATTATTTATTATTTTTATTATTATTAGGGGTATCACAGAAATGGCATTGTCTTCTAATTAAATTAACAAATTCGAGTTATAGGCTAGAAGTAGAGTTGTGCATAGGTTGATTTCTAGATTTTCACAATCTAGTGGAGTTATTGTTAGTTAAATTTAGTAATTTGAACTCTAGTCTTTAGTGGAGTCAGTAAGAGTTTAGTTGAGTAGTTATAATAGTTGTTAACTGACTAATCTCTCCATTAACTAATTAATTTACTAAAAATATACCCAATCATGCATGGAATTCAAATTTCCTAGTTGAGTGGAGGAAAAAGACATCAATTTATTTATCATTGTATACTAGAGAGCGTATGCAGTTTGTATGCAACATGTGAGACTCTTCTCTTGGGAATTGCACAAGAAAATATGGGTTTCTCCTATTCTTTAGAAACCAATTTCCTTAGAAATTGCACAACGAAATAGAAGCTAGAGGCCAGGATTTGGCTAAGTCTTTTGCAGAGCAATCTAAGGAAAAGGAGATTAGAATTGCAGTGCAGGGTGTGCTTCATGTGTGAAGCAGTTGCTATAATTGATCATTTTTTTTCTCATATGATATAATATAAACAAAGGAGGGTTTTTTCCCAATTGGTTTCCCTTTTAAAATCATTGTATTCTTTGTGTTTTGATGGTTCCATGTTATTTCATTTGTTTCTATTGTGTGTTTTCCTTTTCACAAAATAGTAGAAGAATTTTTTGTCTCTTGATTTCAGTTTGATTTCATTAGCAGTAGCAAATTTCTTGCAATTTCTAATATATATATATATATATAATTTTTGTATATATAATACTTATTTATTTTTTATTCTTTAATCAATATTAATATTGAATATGCTAACTAATATTTATCTGTGAATTATGATTTTCTAATATAATTGTTCGAGATTGGGATGCACTACATTTATACATTGAGAACAATATTTGATTGGATGAAGCCATGGATTGAAAGACATGAACAATTTTATGGTACATTATCATGGGGAGGGGTGTCTACATTGTTTAGAGAAGTTAATTGTGCCCTATATACCAATCTTACGCAAATGGAAATTGATTTAGAAAATGGTTTTAAAGATAAACATTCAAGCATGCATTTTCACTCTGCGATATTTTTATTAAGTTATTTTATAAATGTGAATGCAGATGTGTTTTTTTTCAAATAGTTTCCAAGTTATGTGAATATAATTATTATTTGACAATGCTTTTGTTATGTGTTTGGCATATTGTAGTTGAAACACCACAAGACTATGTGGTACAGTGGTTGTAAATTTCGCATCAAAGAAATGGATGAAAAGAGGAAAACATTTTATTTTGGGATAACGACAATCTTCCAGGTCACTAATGTTTCCTCTAGAAGTGACACATGTCCACAAGTATCTGAAAATTGATACTATGGGTATTTGGATGGCATACTTGAGTGTGACTTTGATCCTTAAAATTGGTTTTGTTCGACATGAAATGGTATAAGCTATGAATGAATGAACATGATCCTGATAGAACTATTATTCAACATAATAATGGATTTACCATGGTTAATACAAGGTCATTTTAGCCAAGATCAGATCACTATGTTCTTCCAAGTCAATGTGAACAAGTCTTTTACTCAAGGGTTCTAGGTAGAGTGGGTCGGTCATATGTTGTTAGATATGATCCAAAAGGAAGGTCAGTAGAGTATAATGTATTGAAAAATCTAGGGCAGAGAGTTAGAGTATTTATTAACTTGATTTCTCTTTAATGATTTACATTTTATTGTGATTTATATTTAGACATTTTCATCATTATTTAGTTTTCTTCATCATTAAGACAAATGAAAATAAGAGGATCATAATGCAAACACACGAACACCAGATGTAGGCTACTAGTTAAGGACAAAGCCTCTCCTAGAGAGGAAAACCAACCAAAATATCTACTTCTAGAATAAATTCAATGAATACTTCCAAAACCTTAACACTAGACAATCCACCAAGAAATCAATTCAACCACCCAAACATAGAAATAAATTTGCTCCTTCTTGCACAATTTTGGACCTGCATAACTTTTGTTCTTCCACAGAAAATTCAGTTGCCAAATATACAGTAGATTAGCTAAGATCCAAGTTCAAATGACATATTCCTTCTTGTTTGTCCTTATATTCTTCTTCACACTCCTTTCTATGCCTTATAATTTCTCAAGAAAACTGAACTTGTTGTGTCTCAAATGGAGGATGAATTCTCCTCAATATATAACTTTTAGGGTGGGTCCTCAAGCCTCTTCTAGGATGACCTTTAGGGCTGGCTGACCTGATTTATTTGGTGGATTCTAGGTCTTTTTATGACACAAAAATATTTCCTTTACATTAATGCAAGAGACCTCCAAGGGACTTCACATCATGACTTTGACTTGACTCATTGTATAAACCCTAGAGCACACAATGGGTGTTTGACCTAGAACCAAAACCATGGGCAAGAAACCATTTACAATAAATGATTAAAGAAATATTTTTCTTTTATTTTCAATGATTACATCAAGTAATGATATCATATACAATTATGCAGACCAAAACTAGTTATATTTCAACACTTCCTCTTGACTAGGGAGGTATTCATAATTGACTACAAGTACAAGGACAATACTTCCATTGAATTATTCACAAGAAAAGTTAGATTGGTAAGCTATCTTGTAAGTTATCTTTTCATCTTACTCCATGCATCTCACCATATCAACCAACGCTTTCATATAGCAAGGACTTCTCTAACAACTCTATCTCTCCACTAGATAAGAGCACAATGTTGGGGAGACAAATGATTATAAACACCTTCCTCATTGTCTCTCAAGGAACATACCTCATCTAGATGTTCATATATTATTTCCTTCTAGGACCATTCCTGTCTTGGATTACTACATCCTCAAGGAATTTCCTATTTGACTACTCTTACCTATTGGACGCCCTACCTCATCCTCAAAGAGTATCAAAATTCAGATGCTTACCTAATCTTATATTATTTCTTCATGACGTGAAGACAAGAATGATGTGTCTATATCTCCCTCTCAACTAGGGAGGATCTACTCATTCCTATAAAAGGAATATTCCCAAGCTCCCTCTTACCTAGGGACTTGCCCAAGATCCCTTTTAACTAGAGACTTGTTTACAACAGTAGATATATGTTCTTTGGTGGATATTATGATACTATGATCTACTTGTATATCTCCTCCTTTCTGCATCATTTCATGAAATTCATTTTCTTCATCATGGAGCCATATTCTTCTAGACCTTCTTCGTATGGCATCGGCCATCTTCTCAATCACTTCCCTTCAACAAAACATAGTGTTGAACGAATAGTCATGTCATCCTTCTCTTCATTAGGAATTGACCTTCTTAGTCATCATCTAGTTAACCTTCATACACATACCTTTTCCAAGTCATGTTTCTTTCATGATATTCCATCCAATCTTATGTGTATTAGTTATAGATGAAATTCTACAACCCTTTTCTGGTAGCCCTATTCCAACCCAACTAGATGCACGCATTTAAAAATAAAAAGTGAATATAAAAACTATGATTACTTATTCATGATGGCCATTTTATCATAATATTTGCTTCTACAACCTCAACATATCTTCACATACTATATGAATCCATCTCCAAGACATTTACTATCAAGGTTCTCTTTCTCCAACATACATATCAAGATTTTCATACCATCTTTATGGAGATGTCATAGCTAGCCCTTCTTGTTATCATATGTTGATCACTATAACCATGCCTTCAATTGGAAGAGCCCAAAATAATCCATAGCACAAAATATTCTTGCAACCTACTCTTCCTTTTACTTCACGCGGTCATCTAGTCTTATTTAAACTATTACTGATCTTGATGATGAGACTTCATCATGGTGCAACTGTGCCAGTAGACTTCTAGGAAGCTAACTCCAAATCTGAGAGAGTAGAAGATATTTTTAGCCCCATCATGGTCCTCCTTCTCCAAAATGAAGGAATCTTCCCATGAAGATATTCAATGGGGGATCCTTAAGTGACCCTCACCAACTAGCTGTTGCATGAATTACTTTATTATCTATTAGATGATTGCTACAATGAATTATTCAGTGTGTTGTTTTCAATGACAAGCTTTTCAACCAGGTGTCCATATTCACATGAACATTATTCTAATGAATCTTACTTTATATCATAGTGCCCAAGGATCCAATTTGATTACCAATTTACCATTTTCAGAGTCCTTTCAGTTCCCTCCATCATCCTCATCAAACCACAAAATTATCCATCCTTCCTCATGCTTCTTTGTACCTGCAATACTTATTAACATGTGCAACCAAGAAAAAATATGTAATAATAAAAGC
>Ga0115851_100561_pt1 | contig 17029 bp, 12 predicted proteins | sample InSIn2gowninarea_FD_83865 | JGI IMG/M metagenome (GOLD analysis project Ga0115851, IMG submission 83865)
ACAACAACTCCTCCAATTGTTGTTTTTGTTTCTTAGTACACCCCTCAAGGGATAACTTACCTCTTATTAACACCACTACAACCTTTCCAACACTCACATGCAATTTCACTTATTATTCCACTATAACATCTAGTATCTTGGAGTAGTATTATCATAGGGATTTCTCAATATATATGTTCCTTTGTCATAAGCATTGCCTTTCTTGAATTAGGCTACATTTCTTCTTTGATCAAGTCCTTATTGCAATTATGCTTGCCTCTTTTTTCAGCTTTACTAGCTTACAAGCCTCTTTAAATGTATGATTGTAACTTCAGATAAGTATCCAAAGAAATAGGTTTATGTTGAGTATTACCTTTTTACTACTTTTCATTGAGACAATCTTTTTCCAACATCTAAACATGATGATCTAGAATAGTTTCTCAATATTTTCATTTCCAATATTTTAAAAGTGCTAATAGGATTTATTCATAGAGATTGATGTTCCCTATAGTATTACTGTCCTATCTTCTTCAACTTGTCCTTTGTTGAAATAGATTTTGTGTTGGGGTTACTGTCCTATCTTCTTCAACTTGTCCTTTGTTGAAATAGAGGATTCATAATCATTATCTTGTGTTGAGGTATCCTCTTGGGAAGTTAGATACTCCAACTTATTTCTAGATATAAGGTTTGGTCCTCCACTTGCTTCCTCTTACAACCACAGATACCTTTTCCCTTGTGTGCTTTTTCAAAGTCTTCCTTGTTTATTTTAGTGGACTAATTTGTAGAAATTCGTTTAAAGTATCTCCAAGGTTTTCACTGCCATATGTGTGAGAATGTGAAGTTTTTCAAGCCCAAATCACTCCACTAGGCTTGTTTATATGGACAGTACCTAGAGAACGTAAGCCTCAAGACAACATAATCAAGTGGATCAAAGCACAAAGAGAAACATGATGTTTCTAAGGAGGGAGAGAAGAAAAAAAAAAGGTAAAAGATAAAATTATGGGAGCCACAACACACCATAAAGATCCTAGCAACCACTACAACATTGATGGTCATACATAGGAGAATCCCTAAGAAGTTGCATCTAGAGCTAATCCCTAAGAACAAGAATAAAGATAATAAGAAGAAGAATCTCATGGCGAAAGTTCTAGCAACCAAGTTGAAAGTATCTCAAAACTAAGATCATTTGTATATCCTTGGAGAAGGAGGTGAACGGCCCTAGAGAAATGACCAAACACTCTCATATAAAGATACAGGTTAAGAAGACAAAGATACAAAGATTGATGCTATGTTTGACTTAGGGTCACAGTAAAATTTCATTGCAATTTGAGTTGGTCAAGAAGTTGGGGTTGGAAGTTCATCATCATCTAAATCTGTAAACATTGGGATGGATAAATAGTTATTAGGATCTGATGGTAAAAAAAAGTGCAAAATTAGATTTTCTATCACTGTAGATTCTATCATGTTCTCTAGTCCATACATTTACATGCATGATGAAATATTGATGAGGAGATATAACCAGTACATGCTTGTCAAGGATGGAAAATTGTTCATCATCAATGCCCACAAAGGAAAATAGAAATTTTCACTAGTAAGTGCCAACCAAGACAAGAAATTGATCACTTAGATCAAGAATTATGTCTTATTGTTTTAAAGAGAAAGTTTGTAGAGGTGTTAATAAGAGGTAAGTTATCCCTTGAGGGGTGTACTAAGAAACAAAAACAACAATTGGAGGAGTTGTTGTAGGAATACAAGGATGTTTTTAGAGAGCTTAAAGAGTTACCACCTAAGAGAGAAGTGGAGCATGATATCCAACTCTTGCTAGACCCACCATTACCAAATATTATGTTATTATGTTGTTCATTATAGAAGCATGTGAAGTGAATAAATAGTTGTAGCAGTTTGTACAATAGGGTGTCATTTGACAGAGTACATCACCATGTGGGTCGCCCATGAACATTGTGCGAAAGACTGATGGGACTTGTGAGATGTGTATCGATTATAGGGGGTTAACAAAAATAGCACTCAAGAATAGATAACCTCTCCCCAGGATAAATGAATGATCTGCAACAAGAAAATATATGGAAGACCCCCTTCAAAACTAGGTAAGTTTTGCATGAGTGGTTATTCACCCCATTTGGCCTATGCAAGGCACTTACGGTTATGAAATTAATGAATGATATAGTGGGCCCTTTTATATATTCATTTTTTATTGTCTATTTAGATGATATGGTGGTATATAGTTCTACCTAGGTGGAGCATATTTCACATTTGGCTAATGTGATGGAAAGATTGAAGAAGCACCAACTGCTACAAAATCTCAAGAAGTGCTAGTTTGCACAACAGTTTTTAGTGTATCTACCGTATGTGATAGGTGGAGGAGAACTAAAGATAGACCCTTCCAATATGGACACCATTATGAAATGTTCCATGCCTACTAATTTTTCTTAGGTGAGGAGATTTATTTGGGTAGCATAGTACCTGAGGAAATTCATTGCCCCATTTTCACTAGTAGGAGTACCCCTCCACTCCATAACAACAAGTGGGAAGAGTTTGCAATCCATCCATAACATATTTTATTGGAATTATGGATTGGAGGTAGCATAGTACCTAAGGAAATTTAACACTTATTTCAATTAAATTTGGGTTTTTTAGTCACCATGATATATTTTAGTTTATTTGGAGTATCAAAGTGACTTCCATCATACTCTAAGATTGTACTTATTTTCTTAGTTTATGAAGCTAGAAGTCAAAAGTATTATCTTTTTTAATAAATTGTTCATATGAAAATATTTACAAATTACAATGTACATGAACATCCATAAACTAAAATAATAAGCCTCCGTAAACTTAAATAACCGTTCATGCATCCATAAAGTATCCATGTATGAAAATATACAAAGTTCGTATCACATGTGAATATGCCCTATGAAATGGGTTTGAAAATATACAAACTATCTATGATCCACTCTAGAATGTATCACTTCTAGAACTCTTATGTCTATTCTTCTACACAAAGTGAATGTCCATAATCTAGTACTCCAATATAACACATTCAAATTCAAATTAATTAGAAGATTATTTATAGAAAATAAACCATCTTGAAATAATTGATTATAAATTTTTCATTTAATTAGTTCCCCACCTATGGCTCAATCCAGTGTAAATGGAAGTCACATGAGATGGGGGCCTGATCAATCTGGGTTTGGTTCTCCCCTACACCACTCTACATTTGAGAGTGTGTACCCACTAGCCAAGACAAATTATAATTTGTGTATGAATTAATTTGCATGTATACATGTAACTTAGAAAAAGAAAATGATGAAATCTTAGGAATAAAAACAATTACCTCAACTACTCATCCATGTGGTTGTACATAGTGACTCTCCTCCCCATGAGTGTTATGAGGTGGAGGTAGAGGTGGAGGAGACTGAACCATGGAAGCATGCACTACATGAGGTTGCATTGGCTCATCAACTACCCCCTCAAATGACCTGAGAACCTCATCTATGTAATTGGATTGTGTATGCATGTCATCGTGAACTTATTAATATAAATTCCATCTCATATGGACTTATTAATACAAATAATGTATAATTTGAAAATAACTGTCAAAATTTCTATATATATGTACTGTGTGTGACACATGGGTTGTGCACCCTAAGCCCCAATGAATTGATAATAAACACAAGGGGTTGCATCAACATTCTTAAAATATGTTAACATAATTGGATGAGCATGTCTATCATGACAATCCAACGCCATGTTAAACAACTCCCCACTAATATTAATGTTCTTGGTGGCGTCTTTCACTACCTTCTAGGTATGTGGGCCTCTAACCTCTAGCCCCCTAATGTTATGTGTGGAATATAGGATTCTCTTTGCCCGCTTTCTCTTTGGTATGTGTGGATTAACCTATAATTCACTATCGAAAACCCCCAATACTTAATTCAAAAGAGTGAAGGGAGCTCAACTTGAATGGTTCATGAGGCTCAATACTTGCTAAGGTTTTGGAAATTAGCAAGCTAATTGGGCTTGATTGTGGGAAAATGCGAGAGACTATCTCCTATGGTGACCTTTGTGGAAGTTACTGGGTGAAATGAAGTGATAATTGACCTATGTTATTTATTTTCAGTAGTTTCAATCCCACTTCTTCACCCTATGAGCATCACTCATGCAATGGATTGGATGCTAAGTGGACTATTCAAAATCATTAGAAATTATTTAGTTACCACTACTTCCCATGGAAATGGTCATAGCTTCATGACTTACTTAATGCACTTGAATCCCAAAATATGATATCTAACCTATTAATGTTATCTCCCATCAAATACAAACTATGCATAGTAGGTGAACTAGCAAATATTTTATCCAGCTCTAGTTCCATATATGTCCACTCAGCCCTAACCTCCTCAATTATGATACTCCCTATAACATCATTCCATGGAGGGATCAACCCTACACTATGATCCTCAACTTCACCCTGCTCAATATCTACAAATTATAAACATAATTTAACATAAATAAGAAACTAGAAGAATAATAACATATACATTAAACTCAAACACATGAGTGGAATATTTAATAATTAAAGACAATTGCAAGATATAAACACATAAGTTTAAACAGGATTTAAAATGCAAGAGGTTAACAGAGATGACAATGCTACCTTTGACACTCATAGTGGTTTTAGATGGAGGATCTATGAGTGGAAGACACACTCTAGTTGGGTAATGTGATATATCACAGGACACACCAGGTACAATGAATCCCCCAACACTCTAAGAGACTAGAGTTGGGGGGCATATGATAGATGAATCTACAATAATACATATAAATTAATCCAACAAAAAAATGTTGACAAGAAAACCATATATAAACTCATGTAGAATACTATAGGTTGAAGTCCTAATTTTTAGAGTCTCATTTTCATAAATTATCAACCATCGTATCGAGTTCCATGTAAGCACAATCAACAGAAGTGATCAAATCTAACTTACATTTTTTCTCATTTCTAAATAATGCATTTTATTCATAGAGAAAAAATATTTAAAGAGTTGACATAAAACTATTTGCAAAACTAATAAAATTTCATGCTAGCCAAATACACCATAAGATAAGTTCTTATAATGTTTCATTTTGACACATCATATGTATTAGGTGAGAGCACATGAAGACAATGTTTCTTGTACAACATGCTACATAATAAAATAATATGGTACAAATTACAAAAGAGTCAAAATGCTAATATTCACTTTAAATGAACATTTCATCATGGATTAAATGTATGTGTTAATGATGCATTGTTTGAACTTGAACACAGGCAAACAAACACATATATATGATGTTATAGTTATGCTATTTTACATTATATAGTTAAATATAAATATAGAATTTGTAAGTTAAATATAGTTGAATAATTAACTAAATAAAACCTATTTTTAATATAGGAAGTCTAAGTTGCAAATCATTACTCAACTAATAAAATTTAATAAGGGTGAGAACTAAGAGATATATCTAGTTGTCATATTGTTAAATTAAAATAATTATACAATATGAGTAATTGAAATTTCAAGGAAAATTGTTGGTTATAGATAAACTTTACTCCTAAGAAGTTGTTGAGAATCACCAATCTTATGTGATTATGAAGAGCACATTACATTAAATAATTATAAATTTTTGTTGAAAGTTATATGTGTGTATATCTATGTGTGTGTGTTTGTTAGTTATGATATATATAATTCTATGTTATATATATATATATATATATATATATATATATATATATATTTTTATATTTTATTTTTTTTTTAATGTTTTTTTTTTTTTTTTTTTTTTTTTTTTATAATTTTTATTTAAATTAAAAAAAATTCAAAACAAACTAACATATTTATTGTTAGATCTAAGACTTTTGTTATCCATAATGTTGATATTAGTCTTTCGGATTAATCACATAGTTAGGATTTGGTTGACCTTTTGAACCAACTAATTTAGTTCATCCTAAGAACCATATTAGCTCTTTTGGTCAACCAAATCTGAAAGATGAACCACATTAGCTGGTTCACCTCCACCAAATACTGACGATGTGATTACTCATATCAACATATTTATTATTAAAAAATATCTAAAATATAAATTTATTTAAATTTGAAATAAAAGTTCAAACAAAATTTACTATTTGATTTATTAGAGGTTCACATGAGTAAACATATTCATCACATCAATCTAAGGCTCGTAAGTTATTTATTTATTGGTTATAGTTTAGTTGTTTTCTCTTTTGGAATTGTTTTGGCTTATTTTTGTTCAAATTTGCTAGAAATTTAAAATGCATTTTAAATAACAAAAATATTATTTTTTCTTTTAAATTTATTTCACTAAATTACTAAGAAAAAGCTTTAACTTTTACTTTAACATAAAATAATTAAATGTTAAAGATTTTAGCATAGAAAATATTCATAATAAACATGCTATGGTACATATAACAAAAACATCACACCAAAAAATATACAGAAAACCTTCACTCAACTAGCGAATACAAAAGGATACATAGCCTTCTTCACTCAACTAGCGAATACATAAGGATACATAGCCTTCATCTCGTCTGCCATCTCCTACAGAGATTCATCGGGCCTAAACTACTTCCATTGCACCTTGACTTGCTCGATTGCTTCATTCTAATCATGAGCATATTTGTCTACAATATACAATGAGGTTCGAGGTGCAATCATCCATCTAGCTCCACCTGCAATAAAGAACAATAAATAACATGATCAACATCTCTAACATACTTCTTAAGTAATGACACATGGAAAACATCATGGACCTTCATTGTTGGAGGTATTTCAAGTCGATAGGCTATTGGTACAATCCTTTAAAGAATCTTGAAAGGTCAAAAAAGTTGAGGTGCGAACTTGTCGCATGATCTTATCCTCAAGGATGTATTGGTCATGATGCATAAGTTCACTTGTGTCGCAACCTATAAATCCTTAAACAACTTGTTCTAATTTGCATAGCATTTCTGTCTGTCTTGTGCTACCTTCAAATTCTTTTTGATTACTTGCATTTCCTATTCTATCTGTGCGAGCATATCTTCTCCTATTAACAACATTTTCACTAGATCACCAAAACTAATGGGAGTATTACAACTCCTCCCATATAGTGCCTCAAATAGACTCATCTTGAGTGACTATTGATACCCATTATTGTAAGTAAACTCAACCAATGGAAGGTACTCCTCCTATCTCATCTACTAATACATCAAATGCATCCTCAACATGTCCTCCAATATCATATTGACCCTCTCTCTATCCATCTATTTGCAGATGATAAGCTAGGGTGAAGGCCAACTGTGTACCCAAACCAACAAAAAAGTCCTTGCAAAACTTGTAAGTGAACTAAGAATCCATATCTTCTGAAATCTTCCTTAGAAAAGAATGCAATCTCACTACATCTTTGATGAATACCTATGCCACATCACCAAGTGAATAAGTACACTTCACTGGAATGAAGTGCACTAACTTAGTCAACTTATCCACCACGTACATGATGGAATCATGTCGTCAAGTTGTCCTCAGTAAACCTGTGATGAAATCCATGAAAATGACCTCCCTTTTCTACTCTGGAATAAGAATTGTTTTTAGTAGTTGACCTATATGCTTGCATTATGCTTTGGCCTATTGAGATTCTAAGCATTTGACCACAAGCTCTACCACTTCCTTCTTCAGATTCATCCAACGATAAAACTTCTTCACTACTATCAGTGTCTTATAATACGTTGGGTTATCTAAAGATGGCTTCGCATGAAGATCTCATAATATGGTATTTTGGATCTCACTGCCATTCGACACATAGATCTTGTCCCTAAATCTAACCAAACCATATGTTGTAAGACAATAGTCCACATCCCGGTCACTTGTACCCTCATATAACTTGTGCGTAAGCTCCATATACCTATTATCCTATTTTCTTACTTATAAGATCCAATCATGTAGATCTATCGCAAAAAATCTCATAGTCACTATGTGATTCACCTCTACTCTCCTCGTAAGAGTATATGCAACCCTATTCAACTCACTACTCGTGGCCAACCATCTAGCTTATTTGGCATTCAGATTCAATTGGTCAAATAGATACCACAATCCACTATGGTCGCTCATCAGTATGAACCTCGTGCGAAGAAGATAATGCCTCCACATATCTAATGCATGGATGATTGCTGCTAACTCAAGATCATGTGTCAAATAATTCTATTCATGCTCATTAGGTTTCAATGACTCATAGCCTACTACCTATCCTTTCTGCATAAGACCTCCACCATGTCCTCTCTTCTAAAAATTTGTAGATACCAGAAACTTTTTGTCTCGATCTACAATATTTAACACTTGAGCCTTTGTCAACAACTTCTTCACTATTTGAAACTGTCTACACATTCCTTTGTCCATTCAAATTTCTTACCCTGCCTCTATAGTGATGTAATAGGATATGCAATGCAATATAAGTTCCTTATGAACCTCCTATAATAACTCACTAACCCCATGAATGACCTTACCTCATAAACATTTCTAGGATCTTCCCACTCCATGATAGCTCTTACTTTCTCACGATCCACTACTATGGCTCCCTTGGAAACGAAATGTCCAATGTAATGTACGTTTGTTTGAAACAAACTACATTTTCTTAAATTGGCATAAAAATAATATTCTCTAAGTAATCTCAACATTTGTAATAAGTTCTCGACATGTTCTTCCTCATTCTTAGAGTATTACAATATGTCATCAATGAATATAATAACAAACTTGTCCAACAAAGAATGAAACACACTATTCGTCAATTAAATTAACATAGATGGAGCATTAGTCAAACTGGATGGAACTACAAAAAAATCATAATGCTCATACATGTTTTGGAAAGTTGTCTTGTAAATGTCCTCTTCCTTAATGTGTAACTCATGGTATGTGAATCTTAGACTGATCTTCGAGAACACTATTGTTTGCTTCAATTGATAAAAAAAATCATCAATCCTCGAAAATAGATTCATGTTCTTGATGGTCACCTCGTTCAACTTCTTGTAATAAATGCATAGCCTGAAGTACCATCCTTCTTCTTCAAAAATAATATTGTTGCACCACAAGGGGATACACTTGGCCTAATGTATCCCTTGTCAAGAATTTCCTGTAATTGTAACTTCAAATCTACTAATTCTTTAGTGCTCATCCTTTATGGTGCCTTCGATGCTGGTGCTACCCCGGGTAAAAACTAAATGGAAAATTCCACTTCTTTGTGTGGAGGAAACTATGAAATCTTTGCGGGAAATACATCCTAAATTTGTTGCAAGATCAAGTGCTTGTTCAATACCTTCACTTCCTCAACATCCTTACCTTTATCACTAGAAATATGCACTGCAAATAACACACACACTTTTCTGCAACTACGCTTTACCTACATCACTGTCACCATTCTAACTAATGTTGCTATCTTCTTACCATGCAATATCATTTATTCTCCATTGTCATCCAAACACTCAATGGCCTTGTTGTAACAATCCACTTTCCTCCTATGAAAATAGAACCAGTTCATATCCAAAGTCATACTATATGATCCCAACGACAATACATTCAAATGTTCTAAGCTAGGCATAACATTCAACTAGAATGAAGAAGCTCTTACCCAGTGATACACTCTCTTATCTGTACCTGTATCCAGTTTGACTAACTATGATTCTAAATGCACTTATTTATTCAAACCACACTTACCCACCAATTCATGACTAACATAACTATAATTAGATCTAGGTTCAATCAAAATGGAAGACACTTGATCACAAATCTTACCTTCCATCTCGATAACATTTAATTGGTGATTTCCTTACTTATTATCCAACAGCGCATAAATCCATGGAATGCTTTGTCCAACATACCCAATTGTTGATGCTTCCTATGCACTGTCAATCTAATGCCAACCACCTTAATTCTATGAAAAATATTTCTCGAGATTCTCCTTACCGCATGTCCAACACTCCAACTCACTTGTACCATCACCCTTATTTAGTTTCCCTCCAATATCTCACCCATGTCCCTATCTAACCACATTGAAATTCTTATTTGGTGCAACATTTTCTTTCTCATCTGCATCTGGATGCCTTGTTCTCTTCAGCTTCCATTTACCTTTACATTTGTCTTTTCCTTTCCATCCTTGCTAATATTATGTCCTACGCTTTTATTATTCATAACAATGCTTTAACTTACCAATGACTTACTCAAGTCAATGAGGTTCATCATATATAATCCAATCTCTAAATGCTAATGGAAATCCACTAAAAAATATCTGAAATTTTTCCTTCTCATCCTTAAGATACGTTAAATACCTCAATAACTCCAATAACTTAGTCGTGTACTCCTCATCTGTAATTGATCCCATATTTATCTCATAGAATTCCTTAGTTGTTATCGTAGTACCTCTCTAAAAGTTACTTCTACCTAAAATGCCTCTTGAATTAATGCCAACTCAACTCATTTGTCCTGATATCTCTAACCTCATTCACATCTTCCAACTTTATATCTGCTTCTCCTTTGAGGCTAAGGATATCTATTCTAGCCTTCATGTTCTCTATGTAATCACGCAGCTCAAAGAACTTATTCATCCCAAGTAACCATGGTTTTTCATCTTCCGGATTCCTCAAATCTGCATCAAAGGTATGGCGCTTAGCTTCCTTAAACTCATCCATAAAATATCCCCTATCACTCCTTCTATAAGGATGATAACAATGACGATCATAGTGCTTGTTAGAACCAAAACAAGAATAGAACTTGTGTCCATCACCTCTTCTATCCGTATTATATAAGGACATGTCATCTCTGATCTTGTCATCTCTATCTAACCTATGTCCACTATGAGATATACTTCCATATGCCCCATTATTCCTATCCTCCTACTCATGTCTGATCCGAAGTGGCCCCTATCTTTGCAATTCTGACAATATATGAAGGATTACTATATTGAGTTATGCTTGTTTATTCTATGCCTGCCCGATTCTATCATTATCTCCTTTGCAACTTCTTATTTATGCCTTCAATCTCCTCAATGTGTCTACAATGTAAAATGAGTTCCCAACACCACGCTGCTCATGTGATGCATTGGGAAAGTCTCATGAACTATAGTATACGATATTCCTATTCATCTTTTATATTCTTTCTGTAATTATAACATGTTAGCCAAACTAGAACATAATATAATCAATATACCTCAGTATAGTTCTCGTGAGGATAACTTGTCTGCAAGAGAAACCATATTAGCACAATACATGTATAAACATAATCATAACAATACATAAACATCATTTCCACAATTATCAATGCGTGACCATACTCACCACATACCATGACCTCATGCACGACAACTATCACCAAGTCAATGTGTGCATAATCAACATATGCACAACACACATTCATACCCATTACATACAAACACTCACATGCATAACCAATTCATAAATGACATATACTCATGATAAACACATCCAACATCAGGTGACACAATTGCAACCATGACCAATGCCATGCATACACAACATTGACATAGACCAAAAGCATAGAGAAACAATATATGCAACCCACATGAATACATGAAGAACACCCACCCATCTAGTATAAGGGGTGAACCATGATCTGATGCCACTTTGTAACACCCTCCTCCCACATTCACCCAATCTAACCACTCCACTAGGGTAAATATGTGACGAGATTCTACCATGATGTGATTCAAATCCCCAAGTACACTTAAGGAAGTGGAACCAACAAATAAAATGAAATTGACCTTTCACACATGCTATAGAACTTTCAAAAGCCACCCAAGCCTTCGAGGTGACCATTTCACTACCCTAGATTCTTAGTTCTGAGCAAGTGACCTCTAATTCTCTACCACTTTTTCAAGGCCAAGACTCAGGACACTTCCCATGACTTCATGAAAGCTTCAGAAATGATAAATAACGTTGAGACAAGATTACTAATGCAAATATTTAACCAATGACTTGACTTGATCCCTACTAACCATGACAAATATTTCGTCAAACATGTCACAAAAATGCATTCTACAGGTCATAACAACATATTTGAGCATAGGGGTCACATACTTATCTGTGATTCTTAAAGAAGCATTGTTGCCTTATCAAAATAGTTGCATGATCATCTCTTAGGTCATATATTCATTGTACATTCATTTGAAAATAAAAACATGACGAGAGCCATACACCAAGTCTGTCACAAAATATACTCAAAACCATCATATAACTAATATAAATAACATGCATATAACAACCATAAAAACCACATATAAGCTAGTACATTTACATGTGAAATATCAAAGAGAATAAGCCAATATTAATGAATGGAAGAGCCAACCAGGTATAGGACTTCCATGGACCACCTAAACATATAATGGCTGAAACAAATCCTTCTTTTAGCTAATCACCCCCATACCATATTCCACGTAGGAATGTGGGAATCAAAACCAAACCAAGCGAGGTTTGCTTAGGCTTTGTTGCAATCCCCATCAAATCACTAGGCCCTAGACAAGCATGGATGCCACTCGATTTCTCCACCTACATCGTGAGGAATTCTCCTATCCACTAGTATTTAGGATTTACTGTATATCCCACCATACAATAGTCGAGGATTTCTAGGCCTAGTCATGAGTCCATCCTCTAGGATTTACCTTATATCCCATCATTCACCAGTCAAGGATTGGTAGGCCTCATCAACAGAGCAAACATATATGCTTTATTGTATATCCCATCATACAATGCTCGATGATTCCTAGGCCCACCAAGGCACACAAAAATTTGGCTTCCACAATGATAGTTTGGTTGAGGGTTTCTGATGTAGGAGCATGTGACGTAGAGGGGAAAATCTTCCAAATTATTCAAAAAATCAAAAAAAATCTACAGGCAAGGGAGTGGGATCCTTTAGCCTGCAATTTCTATGGATTTTTTAGTTAAAAGATAGAATAGAATCTAGCAATAAAACATGCTATTTATGCTCAGCTGTAACAAAGCTTTTCAAGATTTAAATCATTTTGTAAAGCATGCTTTTCTTTGTATCGGATAAGGACCGAGAAGGCCTATCCTTAGTTATAAATAAAGAGGCAGCGAAGCTCTCAAGGGGGAGAGAATAGAGGAGTGAGTGCCAAGCATTATTATTGAAACTTTTCTCTTGGCGTTCTTAATCCAATGGGTTCTGATAATATGTATGCATAATTTATCACTTTGTGTATTGATAGTGTGAAATTGTTTTACTGTTTCCGCTTAATACACCTGCTGTGTAAACTGGCATTTGGTCGTTTTCCTTTTCATTTATGTGCCCGTAGGCCCTTAATTACATTTTATAAGTTTCGCAAATATTTCAGTTTGCTTTAAAGATTCATACATTAAGCGGCACTGTAGCGGACGTCAAAAACTATTTATATTGGTTCATAACCCATCGGGTCTGAACCAAATATCGCGTCAGAAGGGAGAGAGGCCTTAACATTGCGAAAGCCCCAATATCCCGGAGCCAATTTCTTATAGAGTTTGGTTTATAATCTTTTCGGGTCCGAAAGGAACCCTCGACACAGTTAAGTTGGAGAGCTCTGAAATCCGGAGCCGAAATATAATATATCACAATTAATTAGTTTCGGCGGGTCCGTAAGGTCCATTTTGTTAACAACCACCAACGGAAATTGCCGAAAAGGCCAGACCCGAAATTCCTATAGAACGGCTCAGAAAGGGGTCGTCGGGTCCGTCAATTCGGAGGTGGAAGGGCTATCAATTGTGGCAATCTCTGATAACTGGACCCAGCGAAGTTACTAAAGACTGCATATAAAATATCAGGTCCGCAAGCTTTGCTTTAGCAATCGCGATACATATCGGACCCGAATTCAATATAGAGACGGTAGAATAAGGACATCGGGTCTGTGGCATATCGAGCATTGCTCCATACAATCCACTGATATACCAAAGGGATAGCGAGCACCAATATAAGGAAAAAGGGGAAATATAAAAGCGCGACTGTGTGTGTGTTAGAGTAATTCTTTAGAATTACTGCCCGATAGATTATATTGTGTAAGTCCTCCATTTGCAAAGCGATCGCCGATAGTGTTGGGGGTATAAACCTTCTTATAAGACCTTCGATATTGTGTTGGCATAATTCTTTTAGAATTACTGCCGATATAAAGCCACTGTTTTTCCAATTTGAAATTCGGAGGGATAATGAGACTATCAGTTAATGACTGATACTAAAGAAGGGGCAGAAAGGGAAGTTGATCAAGACATAGAAGAATTTGCTGACAGATTAGGGTGATTGTCTCTAACGCCTGCAACCCCGCCATCAGTTTCATAGGCATTTTGTTCTTTCTTTCAGAGAGCACCTCACTCAGTTCTGAGACCATATGGTAATCTAGATCAACCAAATAGACGAAAACCCATCACATCATGGTTATCTGGAAATTAGAAGGTAGGGTTGACGAATACTCTCACACCTCAAAAACCCATGCCAATGATAGAACGAGAAAAAAATACACACATGCATGCCAAAAAATAACAAGGAAATCACACATGGAAATTGATACCTGCAAATAATCTCGATGTAGCTACCAGATGTTGCTCTTCCTTGCTTGATCAAATAATCTCGATACCTGCAAATAATCTGGATGTAGCTACCAACTCATCCTTAGAATGGTTTTTATTAATGAGGCCTCTATTCTATTCAATTTTCCATTATTTTGCCTCATTTTCCTCCTCACATGAAACATGTGACATTTCACCTTCATTTTCTCCTAAATTCCATTGTTTTCATAAATAAAATGCCAATTAATGCCTCATGCCTTTCCAGCCTTTGCCATTGGCTTTGCCAATTTTCTTAGCCATAATAAACAAAATGAATACCCGCACTTAGATGTTTTTCCCAACATTTAGCTTGGAATATGTGTCCCATGACCTTGGTTATTATTTTTCACTCCTTTATTAACTTTATTACATGGAATTTTTTACTATGTTTGTTGCAACCGACTCACATCGGCGTTTTCCATCAACCTCTCAAGATCATGTTGGTGATAAAACTTTAACTACTAATAGTAAGGCCCATGGGAAAAAGGGCAAAGTCAAGTTTCCCTATAGCTTATGTGAATCAAATAATCCTATTCACCTTTTTCCTTATATGGATGAATCCTCAAAAGTTTCAGAAAACGTTACAGCTTCTCAGCCTTCACTTCTGGCTAGTTATCAAAAGTTTCCCCTAATCCTCCACTAGATGATGAAGTGATTGATCATAATCCAAATAAAATCAATTCCACTCTCTTTGAACGTGAATCCCATGAGTTTTTACCAAACAACCATTGGTCAAGGTAATCGTTGAGTCGATTCCAACTTTAGCTGATCGTACCTTTCTTGTAGAGAGTGAAGTGCATACCTCTCAGGTTCTTCCATTTCTTCATATTCTAATGAGATGGGGGGGAAAGCTTGCTATTTCAATGGAAGAGGGAGACAATCGTTCTGTTTCCACTGTACAGGGGGGAAATTCTCCTGTTACCACAACATATCGGAAAAATTATCCTAGTCCCATAACACAAGGTGGTAGTTCTCCAATTCCCATGAAACCCCCTCCTAGTAGTATGGTGGGTTCCTTTGATTGGAGTCGATTGGCAAGACATCATCTTCCTCCTTATGTGGCCTTCTAGATTATAGTATAGAATTGTAAAATGTCTGTACCTAGGAGAGTCATAGATGAATGGGTGTGTGTTAATCTTTTGTCCTCATCTACTTGGAAAGCTTTCGGTTCTCACATCTTGTGCCCGTTACCCATAATATTTTGAATTTTAATAGAGGAACCAGTTAAATGTTTGGGATTCTTCTTGATTTTCCTATTAACATGGGAGGAAATATTGTCTATATTAATGGGAAGGTAGTCCAGGTATGTTAGGATATTCTGACACATAGGATATAGTTAAGTTCAACTTGGTCTAGTATAGAGTTAGGTTAGAGTTAGGTAAAGTGTGTTTCTTTACTGTTGTACATTTTGTAACTTACAATCCGACGGTCACGATATGTAGTGATCCGACGGTTCACTCTCACCTCGGTATTATCGACACTTGATCCGTGGCTTGACACCCGATTGGTCCATGAGTTCTATTTAAAGCGCATGGAGGGTCATTGTTCGGGTAATCCGTGCATGAGAGAAGCTTATGTAAATTTTCATTCTTTGATTAATAAATTGCCTGTAGTACCCACGTTGGGACAGGCCATGGACTGTTTCCCTCCTTGCACTCTGAGGGTTTTAACCACGTCAAAAATACTGGTGTATTGATCTGAGATCTGGTTGTGAGCGGTGTCCTTTTGGTATTCTTTCTGTGGAGCTTACCCTGTAAATTCCTACATGGTATCAGAGCTATTTGAGGGTCGCGTCCGTTGGTGATCCAAATCTGAAGCCGGTAGAACTGCATGCGGCTGTCGTTTCCTAGATCTGATGTTTCTGATTGCTTTCGGGCCGAGAGGACTGCTCTGTTGCGTTCGGAGCATCTGTTCCAATGAGGAACCCCTTTCGTTTCACGCGAAAAGGTTTCCGGTAGCCCTAGTTGCGTCATTTTTCAGATCGGGAGGTATACAGTGTTTTTTTTTTTGCAGTTTACTGTTATTTTCTCTCTGCTTATTTCGGTCTCAGTTAATTTAGCCTTTTTTTTTAACCGGATCTATACCTTTCATTTCTGCGTATGCTCTTTGCCCTGCGACTGTGTGCGATCTCGGCAAATCAGAAACAGAAAGGAAGGATTTTTCTCATGCGTATGCTCTTTTCCCTGCACCTTAGTGTGATCTCGGAAAATCAGAAACATTGAGAAAAACATTTAGTTTTTCGGCTAAAGCTAACCTTGAGATTTTTTTTTAAAAATTTCTAGTTTTTTGGCTAAAGCTAACTTCGAGCCGCAAGGTTCATTTTTCTTTGCATATTCGTGTTGGGTTTTGTGTTTTGTGTTTTGTAGGGAAAAAGAGCTTTCTCAAGGCAAGCACGCAAACCAAGGCCCCCCCCCC
>Ga0115851_100562_pt1 | contig 17026 bp, 13 predicted proteins | sample InSIn2gowninarea_FD_83865 | JGI IMG/M metagenome (GOLD analysis project Ga0115851, IMG submission 83865)
GCGGTCTATTTAATCCTGAAAATACCTTGTATACCCACCAAGCACGGATGCTAACGGAAGCATTATCTTCAAAGCATTGTGTTATAACTTCAGGGACTGGTTCGGGGAAAACTGAATCATTTTTTATTACCTCTTTTTGCTTATTTGTCTAAAGAAGCTAGTAAGTGGGGACCTATTAGCCAAAAAGAGCCCCATGCCGACAGTTGGTGGAACAATTCTTTTGATAGAATTTGGCTGACTTTTGAAAAACCCGTACGGAAACCCCGAATTGGGCTAGTTAAATATTTTCTTTTTGAGTAATCAGCACTACAACAAGGGCAAATAGATGGCAATGCTTTAAAATCCTCTGTCTCATCATGATTAATTATAAAATTATAACCTTTAATGATAGATGGATTCTCATTCGCATCTTCATGAGTCATCTTAACTCTGCCAGTTAACGAACTAAGGCTAGCTGGCTTCCATTCACCCTTTTCCTTACCCCATTCCTTTTTTCTTTTTGGTTGATTCCATGAGTAAGTTTCCTTATGCAATTCTTCATCTTCTGTCACGGGCCAAAAAATTGTATACTCATCATATTTTTTTTGTTCAACCATATTCTTTTTGTTACGGTCTGGTATTCCTTCGATATCAGGGGATGTTATAAGCATCTCAATTTCTCCATTTTGCAACACCAGTCGATTACCACCGTAAAAAACCGTTCCACATTGTTCACAATATAAGAGATCTAACACCCGTTTTCCTTTATCATCAATGATTCTTGGTTTAGAAAACAATTTTCCTACTGATCTTGTTTTATTATCGATGTTTTCCCTTGAAGTTGAGGCCCATAGTCCCTCTATATTCCTAAAAAACCAATGAAAACGAAAGGATGGCAAACTACTGCTCGTATCATTCGTATCACAAAGAGCCCTAGCCTTAAATAAACCACTAACTGCATTTTTTCTATCATTAATACTTACTATTGGACCAAATACTTTTTTAGAAAAATCACTTATTGATACAGCCCGTATTTTATCGCCGCTTCTACAAGCATTTAGGAGTATATTAGTTAAATTTAAATCCTCAGATTCCAAAAGTTCTTTAAGTCTTTCAATACTTTGACCTTTACACCCCAAACTAGTTAATAGATTGTTAATTGCTAGGTCAGTACCTTTTTCAACCTCTTCATTAAATTGAATAAACGGTTTTGATGGCAGGAAAAGCTCATTATTGGAAGTCGGTATGTTTTCCGGTGTGCCTGAAATAATTTCAAACTTTTCACCCTCTATTCCAAAAAAGTCCTTTAAAAACTTCCTACTATCAACATCGTCTGGTTCAAGAGACGCACTTGACGCCAAAATACGTAACTGCGGGTGATCAGGTTTTAAATCTAACCGCTTTAATAAGAGTTTTAATAGGTAAGAAACTTCTGCGCCTGATGTTCCGCGATACATGTGCAATTCATCAATTATTAAATGAAAAATATTATCTTTGCTTTCTTTAAGCCATCTCTTTGTCTCTTCAAATATTCCATCATCCACTTCTCGCATCATCATGATGCTTAGCATTGAGTAGTTAGTAATTAATATATCCGGTGGGAAGTCTTGCATGTCCCAACGGGATCTCATTTCCGAACCATCTAGTCTCGGAAAAAAAAACGGGATTTCACGATTGTCTGTATCCTTAGAATATTGAAAAGCAGAAATGCTTGTATTCTCTATTTCTCTCAATTTTTTTGCTAGTTCTTCTATTTTGTCCTTATTAGGATTTCCTGTTTTTTTATATTCATGACCCGCGACAGGAGTCATTCCGTTATATCTGCCAAAATAAACTTTATTTCCCCCAAGGTACTCATCATAGTATTTTCTAGCATCTTCAGAGTCTAAAGCTTTTCTTAAGCGGGTTAATTGATCTTCAACTAATGCATTCATTGGGTATAATATCAATGCACGCACACCAGATTGCCTTGTCTCATGCTTCCTCTGAGGAATCCGATAAGACCTTTTAATTCTATGAGTTTTTCCAACTTGAGGATTGCACTGATTTTGCCACTCCGAGCTTTTCCACCAATTGTCGGCATGGGGCTCTTTTTGGCTAATAGGTCCCCACTTACTAGCTTCTTTAGACAAATAAGCAAAAAGAGGTAATAAAAATGATTCAGTTTTCCCCGAACCAGTCCCTGAAGTTATAACACAATGCTTTGAAGATAATGCTTCCGTTAGCATCCGTGCTTGGTGGGTATACAAGGTATTTTCAGGATTAAATAGACCGCATTGTACTAATTTTTTAAATAAATTAATCTCTTCCGGAGTGAAGTTAGGAAGATCTTTGTTGGTTAGATCCATTACCTTCTTGTTAGAACTTTTGTACCTTGGCAATGGTTCAATCCATGGATCTTGTGCCAGAACACCTGGATTTAAAAGTAATTCCTCTCTCTCTTTTTCTAGTGAAGGGAAACTTGTGCCAAATGCCGTCTTAATATATCTATTAAAATTCTGCTTAATCCCCTCAAAAGCTTCTATTGGACTACTCATTTCTTTTCCTCCTAACTAAGATTAGCTTCCAATAAATCAATCCCTAACTTTTTTGATATCTCTATTGCTAGAGTATTCGAAACACCATCGTAAACTGTGATATTCATATTTTCATTTAAATTTCCTACCTGTTTTCGCAGTATTTTATTCCGGGGCAGAAATCCCGTTGAAAAAATTGCAGCTTTAGAAAGTTGTTTAGGCAGCGGTAATATAGACGGGACTGCAAAACGCTTCCTTACTGAATCAAATAAAAGCACCTTTGATTTATAATGGTGCAGAATTACATATCTCCCCCATGAAATATCAATTGCCGCTGCATTTTTTTTCAACCAAATCCATATGTAATGTTGTTGTGACATAGGATTCGTGTATTTAACTAACCTTATTTCATCAGAACATTCAAATTGCCGAAAATATAAGTTATTGCGGCAGAAAACAGTTTTTTTCCAATTTGGTTCGTCAGCGTAATTGAATGTAAGTGCATTTTTAACTTCGCTTACGCTCGGTGAGGATCCTAATAAACAGTAGGAAGCAGGAATTTCTAAATCCCCCTCAAGTTTCAATTTTTTAACAACCTGTTTAAGAATGCCTATGCTTTTAGCTTCTACAAATATAGACTTTGGAAAAAGAGCATTCTTTGCTGTTGGTACATCTATAAATTCAACATTAATTTTGTCAGAATTTTTTTTCGCTAGTCTTATAAGGGAATTTATCATCTGTTCAGACCTTCCGCCAGCTAGTACTATCCGCGGTAATCCCCTGATAGGTAACAATGCAAATGAGGGTGGGCAAACTAAAACTTGTCTTTTAGTATAATCTATTTCACAATGCCCCATTGCCTCTAGTTCTCTTAAAATATCATAATAGGAATGTTCAAGTCGTTGTTGTTCATCTCCATTGAACATTTGTTTGAGAAGAATATCATATACCTCCTTAAATTTTTTAATAGTAACTTTACCCATTACACTCAAAACAGTAAGGATATCATCGAACATTTTTTGCCACCTCAAGATAACTTTCCCATAACTCCTTTAAGGGAGAAAATTCAGGACTTTTTATTGATCTTTTCATTTTACACATGACTGTTTTCCAAAATTTTAAATCTTTTTTATAATTTACTTGGTTATTGATTTGGCATTCCCCAATTTTTTTCATAGAACAAAATTGAGCTTTCCACTTTCTTCTTTTTACCCTACATATTGCCCAAACAGGATCCCATTCTAAATCTATTTTAGTTTTGCTTTGCCAGTGGAATATTTCTCCTGGGTGTTGCCCAATAAAAATGATTTCGTTATATGAAAACATTGGTAAGGTGTATTCTTTTTCAATTGGGATAAAATTTTTATTATATACATTTACTCCTATCACTACTGGATTATCCCCATTTTCTTGCAATCCCGCAGTATTAAGGTACCTTTTCTTGCTATGATTAAAAATTCTGGAGTTAGTAACTTTAAAATTTGTTCGTCTAATTTCAATACCTTCATTGAATATATTTATAGTTAGAGTTTGATCTATTGGCAAGTCTTCTGGAAGTTCCCAATATCGATTCTCATTATTAAATTTAAGTGGTTTATCATTCAAAAAGGGGATTTCCGTCCCATTATTATTTTCTATTAAAAGTTTAGGAAGTGCTGCTTTTAAGAAAGTGTTACCCTTTCCTAAACGTAGCCCATCCACAAGACGAATTTTAATTTCGTTACCAATAGTTAATTCAGGTATACCTATACAGGATTTACTCGGATTAATCACTGAAAATATACTCCAACCCACCGGCAAACCCTGGTAATTAATTTCACGGAATTTTTCACAAGATTTTTTTCCCCATTCCTGAATGTTATGAATATGAGTATTATTACAAAGCAGAATAAACCGAGATCCTCGTTCCAAACGAGAAATTTCAACTAAATTATTAGGTAAGCCAAATTTCCGACCCTCTGCAAAAACACGCACCTTAGTTCCTTTTAAAGTACATTTCCATCTATTATTTCGATCTTCAAAATGCTCTCCATTTAACCAGTCTAAAGAAGTTCCATTTAATATCGAACCTTCTTCACTTTTAAGCTCAGAAGACCAATTCTCAATACTTCGCGTACAATTATAGAATTCTAAACTTCCGTTTCTCCGGAAAAACAACGATTCATCAGGGAATTCATTTTGGGCATTTATCCTTAAACTAAACGTAGCCTTTTCTGTCACCTTATTTAAATTTAAACAAATTTTTAATCGGGCCCTAACAAACGTATTAGTATCTAAGAACTCTTCCGGTAAAGAACCATCCCATTCATTTAATTCACCGATGACCAATTCTTGTAAAGCCTGTAATAAATGTTTATCTTTTTCATGTAAATTTAACAGTCTTAGCGTTTTCTTTGCTAAGATGTCCTGACCATACTCTAGCAAAATATTACGGATTGTTTCATTGTCAAGGAGGTCCGAAGAAATAATACCTGCTCTATTAAATATTATAGGAAGGTTTTTCCTTTCCTTGCTTGAAATAATAGTTTGAGACTGAGGTAAGCCAACATGCCTTAAATTCCCCCGTACTCTAACATTAAAACGACCAAATTCTTCAAACTTATCTTCTTTACTCCACTTTTCCAAATCCATCCATAAATTAATCATTTGATCAAAGGATGGATATTGCCCTCCCCCTTCTTCTCCTAATAAAGATCGAAGTTTTGGGTAATATGCATTTTGGGAGTAGTTCTCGTCTTCTACATAGCCGGCTAAAACAAATAACGCTAGGTAACCTATATAAGGAGGGTATTTGAATTTTTTTTTGGATCTCCAATTTTTATATGTTTTAATTGCCTTTCGACAGATCCCTGAATTGCTGCGGACATTAACCCATGACGGTCCTTCGATAACAGATGAAATAAAATCATTCATGTTCTTACCGATTTTACTTCCAATTTCATTTATTAAAGCCTCATCTACAAATAAAAGAACTTCCTTACCTGCCATATCCTCATTAAAAAAACTTTCTGCAATCAAATCGTTCCATATAATATATGACATTCTCTACCTCCTTTCTACAAGTGCTCAATTACTTGCAATTACTACATCTATTTTCCCAAACTTTTTATATATCAAAATAAATTTAAGAAATTTCAGTTCAACCGTAACATTATTTCAATAAAAATTAACTTTAATAAAACAACACCACTATATATGAAAATTATGGAAGTTGCTTTATTTTCCTTACCATTTATTGGGTTTCAAAATTCAGATAATATACATGCTACTTCATCGACAACAAGGGATTCGTCCTAAGGTTGTCTGGATTGATCATTCTACAATTGGATCACAATGGGTTTTGTATATGGGAAACAGGTACCCCTCGTTCACTACGAAATAAATAACACACCTATCCCCATATCAAATTCAAGTGAAAACGAAAGATTACTATATTATATGCACGGAAATCTAAAGTAGATTCTGAACATAGCTAGATGAGTAATTAAATTCAATTAAATACTTCATACTATATTGTTAACAAAGGGACTTATTAATATATGATTTTATCACACTACCTGTTACATACTTCCCTCGTGTACTTTGAGTAAAATAATCCTAAACATTTCCCTATGCTTCTCCATAAAAAGAATGAATCATATTCAGTATTTCACCTCAAAACTGTAAAATTATGCTACTCTATTTATAGGTATTTTATCACAGGAGGTATCACCTATGTTATTTCCATTTCTATTTTTAATAATTATGATCATTCTATCCTTATCGGTTTCAGCTAATTTTGCTAATATCAAAGGTTCATTGGGTGAAAAACAAGTTTCAAGGATTTTAAAATCACTAGATCCAGATCATTACATCCTTCTTAATGACCTATATATCCCCAGAGAAAACGGAACAACCACACAAATTGATCATGTACTTATTTCAGACAAAGGATTGTTTGTAATCGAAACAAAGAACTATGATGGGTGGATTTTCGGATCGCAAAACAGCAAATATTGGACACAAGTCATATATAAACGAAAAGAAAAATTCTACAATCCTATTTGGCAAAACTCCGGTCATATTAAAGAATTACGCCGTTTTCTTGGAAGTCGATATCAAGACATTCCAATTTACTCCATTATCGTATTTGGCAGACAAGCCACTTTGAAATTTAAAGAACCGTTTCATAACGTGAAAGTAATCAAGAGCCGTGAGTTACTTTCAGTCATTAAAAATGTAGCGGGAGAACATTTGATTTCCACATTTGACAGGAAGAAAATTCATCAACTGATCTCGGCTACCTACATAAAAGATAAAAAAGAGAAAAAAACTCAAAGGAAAGCACATATTGCAACGATTAAACAAGACATCAAAAGGCAAAACAACAAGGTTTCCGGGAATATTTGTCCCCGCTGTGGTAGCAAGCTTGTTACACGGAAAGGGAAATATGGGGAATTTAGAGGTTGCAGCAATTATCCGAAGTGTAGATTTACGGAAAAAGGTGCCTGATCTCAAATTGTCATTGCACCAAATCGAATGAATACAAAGTTAGAAATCTATGAGTAACTAAAGCATCTATAGAAGTACAATACTTTGAAGGACTTCATCAAGCGGTATAGAAGAAGATTACAGAGGAACGACTTAACGGTAACGGCCTTAGCCCTATGAAATAAAGAGCTAAAGCCGGAAGAAGCATAGGGACGTACCCTATGCTTCTCTTAGTCACAAAACCCGATGAAAACCTCGATTTCACACAAAGTCTCATCTCTAAATCTTTTCTTTTTGCATGGTCAGAGAATAAATAGTTGAGATAGGTTGTTTCGAAGTTCTGTGACTAAAATGGATAGAAAAGGAGGATATTTGGTTGCTATTATACTTTAAAAACCAAACTTGGCGGGATTCCTAAAATTCAAGCAGCTTTGACGTTGGGATATTCCATCGATCCTTTTAATTTCCTTGATCATATAACATCTGGAGGAAACGACCACTAGATTCATTCCTCATTTAATTAACATCCATGCAAATAGAAAGAGAAAAAACTATAACAAGCACTGTAAGCACTGTAAAAGTACGCTACACAAAGCAGCACAGGGTACGTCCCCATAGCCATCGTCACGTAGACTTTGCAGTCAAAGCAGAAGATGCAAGCTACAATCTTCCAGTTTCAGAAATCAATCCTTCAGAGCTTGCTAAAAAACTTGGTGCAGAAGCAAGCCAAATTGAAATCACCATCTCTGTCAATATGGTTAAAACGGACGGCGAAGTGGATTAGATTTTGTTTCAAATATTGTCGAGTTCACAGTTGAAGCGCAGGCAGGAGAAAAATCTGAAAGAATCAATCGGTTCAGCGTATATGTAGAAAGTTGAAATCGTTGCAGATAAAAAGCTAGATTCAAGCAAAACCGTTTCAGTAAAGCTGAATAACGATCGAAGTTTTTCAGCTGTTCCAATACTGATTGACGGAGAAAAAGCAACGATCAAATTATTAATAAACCCCCAATATTTGGTTGTCGGAAATGAAGCAACATTCCCAGATGTAACAAACCAAAACTGGGGCAAGGAATACATCGAAACCCTTGCATCAAAGTACATTATTGATGATATGAAACCGGAAAATACAATTATCGAATTCTTCACACTGAGTATTTAGAGAACGAAAAGGAAGTCCCTTAACGTGTTCTCTATTCATAAATAGTTTTTTATCCACTTCTTAGATCCTATCTACTGATTGATATTATTAACAATCACATAAGGTTAGGTCTTAATGTAAATTATAAGTAGATTGAACGATTACTATTCCAATCCTTCTCTTGAATCTTTTTTTATTATTTGTTTATCTATATATAACCATAAAATTCAACGGGATTATTTAGGAACTATGAATAATAATTAGATAGTTCCTTGAAAAACGCATAACATGGGGTAGCAATGAAAGACGTATATTACCTTTTTAAAAATTCCTCCATTTTCCCTCTCATTTCATCCGGTATAGGCGTACTCATTTGGGAGTCGAAATCAAAGTGAACAATAACTGCCTCCCCATAGGCTAAGAGTTCATTACTCTCTTTATGAACAAGATTATGTCCTAGGGTGAAACTACTTCTTCCAATCTCTTTCACGAAAGTGTTAACGACGATCGTATCATTGATATAAATTTGCCTTTTATAATCACAGTGGGTGGAAACCAGTATAAACGGCCAGTTATTTAGAGTATCAATAATATGATTATCTAACAGAAAATCCACACGCGCCTGCTCTAAATAAATAAAATAACTTACACTATTAATATGACCTAATGCGTCTGATTCACAATACCTGGTTTTTAAATCTGTAGAATGAAGAATCGTACACATCTCCTCTTTTAACGTTTTTCCTTGCTAAGGAAATTTTCACCCTATCTATCAATCAAAACAATCGATAGATAGGGTAGAAAAATGGCAAAGCATATATATTAATTATTTACTCTAAGATTTTTTAATTCTTCCACTAAGATAGGTACACCTACAGTACAAGTATGAATACCTAATACACTTACTAATTGAAACACTTCCATAATTTCTTCTTTGGTAGCTCCGTATTTTAAAGCATTTTTGATATGAATTCTCGTACCTGAATCATATAAGTGAGTGGTTGCTACGTCAATTGCGATATAAATGAACTCTTTAATTTTTGGATCGAGGGTCCCCTTCTTCCATGGTACAGAGGAAAACTCAAGATAAGCTTCAAAGAACTCGTCATCCAGCAGTAAAAACTGATCCCAGAGCTCTGACCAATAACCACGCGCCTCCTTGAATTGATCTTTTAACTTCTGCTGCCTCTCACTAAGTTCTTGTTTTAACTCCACTCCATTATTCTTTAATTCATCAACTAAGATAGGAATACCTGAGGTACATGTATGAATACCTAAAACACTTGTTAACTCAAAAACTTCCATGATTTCTTCAGGTGTAGCGCCGTATCTTAAGGCATTTTGCATATGAGCTTGGATCCCAGGCTCATAGAGATGTGTGGTTGAGGCATCGATGGCAACGTAAATAAGCTCCTTCACTTTCGGTTCAATCGCCCCTTTTTTCCATGGAACCGCAGAAAATTTAAGATAGGCTTCAAAGAAATCTTCATTTAAGCGTAACAAATCATCCCAAAACTCAGCCCAATAGCCTCTCTCACTAATGAATCTTTCCTTAATTTCTTTTTGTCTTTCGCTTAAGGATTTCATGCGATCACTCCTTTGATTGATTTTTAACAGTTTTTTCTGGTTTTCTACCAAGCCAACTCTAACAATTCGATTAATTCTTGCTCGTTATGAACTGCTTTAGGACTGCTTGCTACGACTAAATCAGCCATTGCATCGGCAGCAATATCTTTAAACTGTTCCTTTAAAACATTTACCTCGCTTAATTTGGTTGGTAAGTCTAAACGATTAACTAATTCTTCTACTAAGTATGAAGCCTGTGTCGCCAATTCTTCTTCATCTTTTCCGAAAGCACTAGCCCCCATGGCTTTGGCAATCATCGCCTGCTCACTAATTGTTTCTGAAAGGCAATGTCTCATCACATGTGGTAACATAATGCAGGAAGTGATTCCATGGGCTACATTTCCATGCGCACCGATTTGGTGGCCAATTCCATGACTTAATCCCATCATTACATTCGTAACACCAAAGAAAGACATCCAAGCTGCTTGTTGACAGAGTAGACGAGGATATAAATCATCCGGATTTTCCTTACATTTCGGTAGATTCTCTGCCAATATCTTAATGGCTTCCAAAGCTAAAGTAGTTGGAATTAACTGTTTTCCTTTTGAATAAATCGTTTCAATTGCGTGGTCTAGTGCTCTAATCCCTGAAGCTAACCATAACCAACTCGGTGTTTGAACCGAATATTCCGGGTCCAAAATGACTGTAATTGGTGTCAGCTTATCATCAATATATAATTCTTTTACTTTTTTCTTTTCATCCGTTATACCAATGATGTTGGAAAACTCAGCTGCAGATAAAGTCGTTGGGATTGCAACATGTGGGAGTACGGCATTTTTGATCGCTGGAATTTCCACTTCTTTTCCATATTCAAATTTAACTGAGTATCGACTTAACTCTTCTTTCCCTGTTAAAGATTCGGCTAAGATTAAACTGATTGCTTTGGTCGTATCAATAACAGTTCCTCCACCTAAACTAATAAGCAGATCAACGTTCTTATCTTTTATTTTTGAAGCAATTTCAAAAACGGATTCACTTAAGGTGTGTTGTCTCGTACCAGACAAAACAGCAACCAATTTTCCTCCTAAAATCTCTTTAATATTTTTTACATATAACGAATCAAATAATGAGTTGCTACAAATAAGCGCCACACTTTTTGCCCCGGTTCGTTCCACTTCTTGAGACAGTTGTTTGACCATCCCGGCGCCATATAATACTTTTTGAATGGGCAAATAACGGTATTCAGCAGTTAAAAGACTGTCCGTCATCTCTATCCTGCTCCCTCCTATAGGTTCAATCTAGCCAAAGTAAACAGAAGACATTTCATCTGATTCCATCATCGATTTTAAATAGTGAACGTCCCCTTTTCCGACCATTTTCCCGCGTTCTAGTACATACCCGTAATCGGATATGCGCATCGCTAGGGCCGCCATTTGTTCCGAAACAATAATAGTCACCCCAGATTCCTTTAATTCGTCCAAATATTGATAGACTTGATCGACTATAATTGGGGCCAACCCTAAGGATGGTTCATCAAGCAATAATAATTGTGGACTTGAAAGAATCGCCATGGAGATAATCAACAATTGCTGCTGCCCTCCACTAAGTGTCCCCGCTTGCTGGTTTTTCTTATCTCCTAAAATCGGAAATCTTTCATAAACCTCATTAATTTGTTTCATCATATACTTCTTATTTTCTTTCGAATTTCGAAAATAGAAACCTAGTAATAAATTGTCATGAACCGACTGATCTTTAAACAAACGGCGCCCTTCCATGACATGGGCGATTCCATGTTTGACTCTTTCTTCTACTGGTTTATTCTGGATGGGGGATCCTTTATAAGTGATTTCACCTTGATTTGGAATAATCAACCCACTTATCGCACCAAGCAAGGTCGATTTCCCAGATCCATTGGCCCCAATAATTGCGGTAATTTTATTCTCTTCCACACTGAGAGAAACCCCTTCTAAGGCATTAATCGGTCCGTAGTTTACATGTAAATCATCGATACTAAGCATGTTTTGCTACCCCCAAATAAGCTTCTATGACCTGTTTATTTTGTTTCATACCTTTCATGTCTCCCGTGTAGATTTCTTTTCCGGAATCTAGAACAAAGACCCGGTCCACTAAGCTGGAAATAAACTCCATGTGGTGATCAATCAATACAACTGGGACCCCTTTACTTTTTACAAAGCGAATCAGTTGGACTAAAAGTTTTAACTCTGTCTCTGATAGCCCAGCCGCAGGCTCATCTAGCAAGAGGATATTAGGTTCAGCTAGGATAGCTCTCGCTACTTCTACAATTCTCTGAATTCCATATGGAAGATTCCCAACTTGTTCATTCGCATACTGATTTAATTCAGAGAAATTCATAATCTGATTCACCTTTGCCAACATTTCCTGCTCTTCTGTTAGGCTGCGTTTAAGATTAAAGGTGCATGAAAATATTCCAGTTTGATATAAACGGTAATTTCCAAGGAGTAAATTTTCTCTTACAGTCATGTTTGCCACATTATGTGGGTCCTGAAACGTACGTATAATTCCTCTTTTCGCAATCACATGACTTTGTTCGTTTGTAATATCTTGGTCTTCAAAGGAAATGGTTCCGGAAGTTACAGGGTAGATTCCACTAATTAAATTAACTAATGTACTTTTCCCTGACCCGTTCGGACCGATTAACCCAAGAATTTCTCCTCGATATAATTCCATCGAAATTCCATCCAATGCCCTTAAACCTGAGAAATCTTTAATTACATTAGCGGTAGTAAGAATTGGTTTATCGCTCATTTCTAAATCAATAATCTCTCGTTTCGCCAATACGGTATTGGCTTCTGGCTCCCTTATTTTCCTACTATTCGGACTTTTATAAAGACTTGTTCGCAGCTTAAACAACCCGGCAAATCCTTGTGGAATAATCAAGAATGAGATTACTAAGAGCAAAGCATAAATCATCAATTGATATTCTTGAATGATTTGCAGTTTATTAGGAATAAATGTTAAGAAAGCAGCTCCTAAAATTGGACCGACGATGGTTCCAAACCCACCAAGGACCCCCATAACGAGAATTTCAATCGATTGCATCATTCCAAAAGAATTTGATCCAATATATCCCATTAAGTGAGCATACAATGCTCCTGCAACACCAGCCATTGACGCACTGATTGTATATGCTAACTTTTTTACCGACTGTGGGGAAATCCCGATACTTGCCGCACTAAGTTCACTTCGGTGTACAGCTAAGAATGAACGCCCTAGGTGTGATTGAACAAAGTTTTTGAACATCCACAAGAAGAAAGCCACCACCACAAGGACAATCCAGTAGTAATAGGCGAGCCCGAAATGGACGCCAAAAAAGGTAAAGGTTCCAAGCTGCGGGGATGGGATCCCACTCAGCCCCATTACTCCACCAGTTACGGAAGACCATTCTTTCGCAATTTCCTGAATAATAAAGCCAAATCCCAGAGTCATCATCGCTAGATAAAACTCTTTCACTCTTCCCGCTGGAAAGGATAAAAGGTACCCTACCAATGCATTAAGAAATGCGGCTAGTACAACGGTTACTATCAAATTCAACCCGAATTTGGTCATCAATATCGCCGAAGTGTACGCACCAATAGCATAAAACGCAGCGTGACCCAACGAAATCTGCCCGGCAAATCCACTTAATAGGTTAATACTCTGTGCGAGAAGAACATTGATTCCCCAAAAGATAAATAACTGAACATCGTTTTCAGCAAAGAAAAATGGAACTAAAAAGAGTAAGATAAATAGACCGACTTTTGACAATGGATTCTGAGATATCCTTTGAATGGCTGTTGTCATACCTTTTGCACCACCTTCACACCAAAAAAGCCATCAGGTTTAAGAGCTAAAATGATAATCAAAATCAAAAAGGCAACGCCGTGTTCAGCGGAGGTGGAAATGTATCCTCCTACTAGCTTTTCAATCACACCAAGCATTAACCCTCCAAACAGAGCCCCTTTCGAACTCCCAATTCCCCCCAATACAGCTGCAACAAATCCTAACACCATGATGTTCATCCCAAACTCTGGGGTAATGGTTCCATAAATCGGAGCGATTAGGATTCCGGCCACCCCTGCTAATAATGCACTGATCATAAAGGACAGAGTCATTACACGTTTCGATTTAATCCCCATGACTCTAGCGAAATTCGGATCATGCGCAACCGCTTTCATCGCTTTCCCCCAAATGGTCTTATTCATGATTACTTCCATCAGTAACATGATCACCAAGGCCATGGTCAAGACCAATAAATATTGTGCTGACAATTGAATACCAAATAGAGAGAGATAATCCGTTGCTTCAAAAATAAAAGGAGGAAAAGCTAACGCTTGTGCTCCCCAAATTTTTGCAGCTAATGCTTGAAGAAAGAGACCAACTCCAAGAGTGGAAACAATCCAGCCCATGCTCGTTGGATATTTTAAAAGTGGACGCACAGATATTCTTTCTAAGATAAAACCTATGAGAATGATGGCGACAAACCCTATAGGAATAGATACGGACCAGGGTAACCCTTTCATTAAAAAGGATAATACCAGCATCGAACAAAACATGATAAAGGGTCCATGGCCAAAGTTTACAACCTTTGTTGTCCAAAACGTGATATTAAAGCCATGTGCGATCAACGAATACACTGCACCGACACATAATCCAGTAAAGATTAATTCTAGTGCAAACTGAAACCCTGACATACAATCTACCTCCTTACACCATTAAGTTGAGAGTGGATATAAATGGTTGGGGTAAACCCCAACCAAGAGTTTATTCATAAGGGACGAGCTTTATCTTGTCCCCCTCTTTCACATATTCAAACAAATCTAGCGCCTCTTCTGCAATCGCATGATGCTTTTGTTCACTAAACGAGTAAGTCGCATTTACACCTTTAAAATCTTTTATGGACTCCAAGGATTTAATAATATCCTCTGATTTCGTACTTTCAGCGTTCTTAATAGCTTCAAACAATACATTTGCCCCATCGTATGCATTGGCTACGTTTAGGGACATAAATAACTGCGGACTATTCTCGTCATTTCCCCAATAACGGTCGACACCATATTTCTCCTTATAAGCATCTGCAAATTCCTGGGCTTCAGGGGAAAGTGGGTCTTGACCTAGAGCTCCAATCATGGAACCAATCGTTCCAAGAACCAAATCACCTGCTCCTTCAACATAAGGTAAAGAAAGGGCTCCATTGGTTGCTACAAGCGGTACATCCAAACCTAAACGGTCCATCCCTTTTTTAATATTAGCAAGGTCCGCTCCAAGGCCAACAACTACAACCACTTCAGCTCCGGCATTTTTAATTTTTGATAATTGTGAAGTCATATCTGAAACACCTTGGTTGTACTCCTCACGAGCAACTGGTTGAACATTGAAATCATTATTCAAGCTTTCTTCAATTAAATCCATTCCGGACTTCCCGTAAGCTGTACTTTCATGAAGCAATCCGATTTTCTCCCAGTTCTCACCTGCAAATTTTCCAAGAACATTTGACTCGACGTCATTTTGAAGCGCGAATGAAAAGACATTTTTCCTTGGCTCTTTGTCAGTACCATTCGGATAAGTAACTTCAATTGTTTGAGGAACAATATTCATATGAACCATCCCTTTTGCTTCCGTAATCGGCACCGTTGCCAGCCCAGGGCTACTTCCTGCAGGTCCAATAATTGCAACAATTTCGGGGTCCGCGAGCAATTGTTGAATATTAGTAGCCGCTTTATCAGGCACCAACTGATCATCCAGAATTTCAATTTCAATTTGTTTTCCGTTGATTCCTCCATTTTCATTCCATTTTTCGATGGCTAATTCGACCCCCCGTTTATTTCCTTCCCCATACTCACTGTAAGGACCGGTGACAGCCGAGGTCATCCCAATTTTTATCGTTTCATTCCCCGAATCTCCTCCCCCTTCGGATTGCTTAGGAGAGGATGATGTATTAATCGCAGAATTGCTACATGCCGCTGCAAATATTAAAATCATTCCAAGAAATATTACTCCAGTTAATCTTTTCATATAATCGAACTCCCCCACATCTGATTTTAATAGGATCTAGGCATCCCCAAATTGTGCTGAGCGATAAAGTTTAAAATCATCTCTTCTGAAACAGGTGCAATTTTAAAAAGGCGAACATCTCTCCATATCCGTTCAATATGGTATTCCTTTGCATAACCATAGCCCCCCATTATCTGCATTGCCCGATCACACAGTCCAAATGCTGCTTTACCAGCAATTAATTTTGCTGTATTCGCCTCAGCTGCATTCGGTAGGGATTGATCATAAAGCCAAGCTGCCTTATAGTTCATCAATTGTGCCACATCAATTTCAGCGCTAAGTTCCGCAAGTGGGAATTGAAGTCCTTGGTAGGCACCGATTGGCGTATTGTTAAAAACAACTCTTTCTTTTGAATAATCTACTGCTAGTTTAGTTGCTAGTTTTCCTGTACCTACTAAACCTGCTGTTGTGACAATTCGTTCGGCATTGAGAGTATCGACAAGATAACTCCAACCTTTTCCTTCTTCCCCAATTAAACAGTCTTTATGAACTTTTAGGTTTTCAATAAATACCGTATCGGATTGAACGCAATGTGTCCCCACTTTCTCAATCGCCTGTGTAGTAATCGCTGGATCTTTGGCGTCGACTAAAAACAAACTAATCCCTTCTGTTTTTCTCTGTACGTCTTCCTTTTTCGTTGTCCTTGCTACAAGCAGCATCTTGTCCGCGACATCCACACCAGAAATCCAAATTTTCTGACCACTAATGATATAATGATCGCCGTCTTTTCTCGCAAACGTGGTAATCTCAAGTGAGTTACTTCCTGCATTCGGTTCTGTAAGGGCCATACAAAAATTCATTTCACCCGAAGCGATTTTAGGGAGGTATTCTCGTTTTTGTGTTTCGCTCCCATGAAGTTCGATTGTTACGCCTCCAAATACAGGTGTTAACATAAATAACTGTCCTACCGTTGAACCGGCACCTGACTTTGCCAGTTCTTCGATCACCATTGCCATTTCAATCAATCCTAGGCCAGCGCCTCCATACTCCTCGGAAATGGCAACTCCTATGTAGCCATTTTTCCCTAGTTCACTCCATAATTCATCGACAAACTCATGCTTGTCATCTTTTTCCCGCCAATAATCTAGACCAAAGTCCTTGCCAATTTTCCGAACACCTTCTTTTAGCATTAATTGATCTTGCGTAATTTCAAAATTCATCATACTCTCTGCCTCCTACTATCTCTTAATTCCCTTTTTAGGATTTTTCCTGAAGGGTTCCGCGGTAATTCATCTATAATTTCAATCTCTTGCGGAACTTTAAATTTTGCTAGTTTTTCCTT
>Ga0115851_100564_pt1 | contig 17019 bp, 11 predicted proteins | sample InSIn2gowninarea_FD_83865 | JGI IMG/M metagenome (GOLD analysis project Ga0115851, IMG submission 83865)
TCTTGTATTAAATCTAGTCTATTTTTAAATTCAAAATTCCTAATGTATCATGATACCTCTATTGTTCACGAGTTCAAAGTTTTTCTCATTGCTTTAACCTATAATACAAACCCAAAAAAATGTGTCTTTCAAGTTTTTCTTTTTCTAGTCTTTGTTGTGATAATTAAATGTTTTGTACCATGAGATTTAAGGTTACAATTTCCTAACTTATGTGTGTTCATGTGTTGGGAGTGGCATGGTTCACTTAAAGTTATAAAGTTATAGTAGTGGTGAACCTTATGTCCAATGTGAGGTGAGTACAAGGCCACCCCAATTTTTATTTTCTCTCATATAAAAAATAGAAAATAAATAAAATTATAATGATAATGATTGGAATGATTGAAGTATATTGCAGTCTGGAATGTTCTATAAAGGGCATGGATTCTTGGGAGAAATAAAGTTGATTGCCAATTTTATACCATTATGCTTAAATAGGTCATTGTAATTTGGTTTATGGTTCCAATGTTTTTGTTGTTTTTTTTGCTCTTTTTTCTCATAACTAAGTTTTGACTTGGTCTCGCAGAAACTCGATGTCTGATGTCAGCTTTGCATAATGATCTTCCTTGTACAGATTACATCTTAAAATGTTTTGTTCACAACAATATTTCACTTTTTATTCAGGTTCAAGCCCATGGGTTTCTTATTTTACTCTCAAGAAACCACTCTACTAACGATGGAGTGGAATAGGGATGTCAACTCTAGAAAAACATGTGTTCCACTCGAGAAATTCAATGTTTAGAAAGATTGTTATTTGTTTAACGTTGGGAAAAAACCCTAGATTAACATCTTTGAAATGAGAGCCCATTATGATTTGTTGAGCAAGGATATAGACATTTAGAATAACAACATTGGCAAGAAAGATAGAAAAAAATAAATTTCTCCAACAGTTCCTTCTGTATAGAGGGGAGTTAGCACAACCTTTTGCTCCAATTATTGGATGATCCTCACATAACGATTTGGACAGGATTTGGCATGGAAATGGCATATATTGCATGGTATGGTTGGCCAAACAAGTGGCAAAAAATTGATCTTAGTACTTTTGAAATTGATAACCAATCAAACAAATATGAACAACGTTCATTAGTACTTTTTCCTTCCTTTATTTTTTTTTTCTTTTCCCTTATGAGGATTTGGATTTAGACAATAAGAAATTGCCTAAAATAGTACATGTTTTATGTCTTGTTCATATACAATTGCTTCCTCTCCAATGTCTATGATTCTTTCTCAAGATTTAAGAATTGGTGGCAATTAAAGGGGCGGATGATTCCTATTCTCAAACGCACATATGGCAATGATGGAAGTGATTTGGTACATTATACAATTTATTTATGTAGATAACTAAATGTCAGGTACATATGTGATCAGTAGATGCCAACCAATATGTTGTCAATGAATGATATTACCTAGAGTTATAATGTATCTAGTGCTTTGTTGCTTGAGGATTTGTGTGCACCATGCTAAGGCTAAAGTAGGCCATTTTACTGTAACAATAGACTATGATACTAGTCACGGATTTGCCACACTCAATGCACAAATGATTTCTTCTTCTTCAATTTTCATTGCTACTATAATCTCCCGTACTATTTTGATTTAGTTATTATGTGATAGACTTATTCTCATTATTTTTATATGGCGATCTTAGATATTTGGTCAATAAATAGTTTATAGTGAAATATTTGTTGCTTTCTGCCTTATATTAGCATATTTTTCAATGTTCTGGGTGAATTTTTTTTTTTTTAATTGTAATGGAACATTTAGTACTACTTGTCTGTGATTAAGGTTGTATTTCTCAAAAATTAGGATTATCAAGGGGTTTCATTTGTTGTGAGTTATTGCATTTGGGGAGAAATTTTATTTGGGTTTGTATTATAGGTTAAAGCAATGAGAAAAACTTTGAACTCGTGAACAATAGAGGTATCATGATACATTAGGAATTTTGAATTTAAAAATAGACTAGATTTAATACAAGAGCCATGTGGTGGAAATGTCACTGCCTTTGTTTTTTGGACCTTGCACCAAATGATTTTTGTTTAAAAAGATAATTTTAATTAATAATTTAAAATAATATTTAATATTTTTTAATTAATAATTATTTTAATTAATAATTTTAAATCAAAATAATATAACATAACATTGTGATTTTACAATATCTCACTATAAGCTAGAAATATAGAAATAGTGAGAAATGCTTGAAGTTCAATTTTTTCTAAATTTTCCCATACAAATTCTCTATATTTTTAAAAAATTGCTCAGGGAATATTTCCAGAAAATTTGAAGATGTGCAAGGGCAATAAAGAACCCATTATAAAAAGACATTGTGTAATTTTCTAAAAGAGACAAGTATAATTAACTTTTGCTAGAAATCTTATGATATTAGTTAACATGGATAACAATATAGACAAGGTTTTAGATTCAGCTTACATAAAATCCAAAACATTTGAATCTATTCTTTGAATAATTTCAATTTTAAATTAATAATTATAAATAGTATTTTAGTTATAGTTTTTTTTTTTTAAATAACATACTATAACTCTCAGGTTTAATAAGTATAAATATATTTGTAAACCAATTTTTAAAAAATTTGGAAGCCAAACTTTTAAAACAAAAACCTTTGCATGACACAACTGACTGGACATGGTACCGAAATAGAGATTGATTTTTGTAGAGAGATAAAAAAAATTATGATAATTATAAATTATTAAATCTCGATTGGAATGAATAATATAGTTTTAATGCAGGTTCCATGTCATTGTAATTAACATTAAGTCAAAAAAAAGTTTGAGAATGTTTAAAAAGTAATCAGTGATTAAATCTTGATTGAAATATCAACGTTTTTTTTTGTGTTCATTAAGTCAAAATCTACAGATAAAAACTGTAAATGCTAGAGAAGGGGACAGAAAAAGACAATTGACGTGTGGCCTCAGGTTTATAGCCGTGGTACCGAGGGCCGCCGCCATACGTCAACAAAAATCTTTGGTGCGAAGGCCTTTAACCCTAAAGTAAACTTTGTAAAAGCTTAAAAAAATTTCCAAATCTTTTTATACCTGCAGCGCTATCACCTAATAATCAGAAAACATACTTGTTAAATAAGATCCAAGCACATATTTACTATTTGTAAAACCATTTAGTTTGTGCATTCAAGTAAATTGAATGGAGATCGACAACTGGTAACTATTTTAGCTTGTTAATTTACAAGCTCTTTATTACCACTCATGCGTCCAAAAAGTTGAAACCACCTATTGAACACGTGTTATGAGTTTAATTGATTTCAGGAGCTTCTTAAACCACCTCCAAGCAACCTGAGGCTGACACCCCTTTTACCACCTCCAAGCAACCTGAGGCTGACACCCCTTTTAGAGTACATGATGGTTTTCATTTGTTTATGCCATATTAAACTATAGTAAATGTTAATTAAAGTGTTAACTTGCCTGGGCACTCATGCTTTCCTGATTTAAGATTCACACGTGTTATATGTTTGAATGATGAGTTTAGTGATATAGTTTTTAATATTTTCTGGGGTTTTTAATATATATATATATATATATATATATATATTTTTACCTTACTTATAAAATATAAATTTTAGAGTTTGATGTTTTGGATTTAAATAGATTTTAGGTTAGAGTATTGGTGAAATTATATAAATTAAATAGTTGGTAAATATTAATAACTATCAATTCATTATAAATATTAAATCATTTATCATAAGTATTAAGATTTTAAAAATTTAAGTAAATTATAATTTTATTTTTATTATTATTAATTATAAAAAATAATATAAAATTAAAGATGTATACTTTAAAAAGAACATGTAACAAAGATTTTTGACCATGGAGATTCACATTCACTTTACAATGGAGTTTCACCTTCATTTTTTCATATAGATTCTTAATCTTAAATAAGTTTTATTACAATATCATAGGCCAATACCATGGTTTATCAATGCCACATGTCCAAGAAACCATAATTCATTTCATATCATACTTGTTCCTATGATATTTTTTTAATTAATTGATTTAACAAAAAGGACAAAAAGGGCATAACTATTTTGGAGATAAATCTCAACTTTTGATTGTGCTTTGATTTGTGTATGCTACTAAGAATATCCTAGAATATTTTGTGGAGGTTAAATCCTTACCATCCACCTAATAATTATTGATGATTAAATTAAAATTCTGGATTCAAAAATAAATATGCCTAGTGACCTAATTAAATGAAAGTAAAAATGGTAAGTGACAAATTATAATAATGTTTTAACATGTTAAATTTTAATGATTGGTATCAAAATGGGATACATGTCTTTTAACCTAGGTGTAAAAATGGCTTTAGTACATCAGTTGTACTAAAAAAAGCAGAACCAAATGTATGATAATTTATGGTGGAAATAAGGAGATGAAGGCACTAGATTTTACACTCGTAAATATAGCTTGACATGTATTAAAGTGGGAAGGATTACTTCATGAAAGAATAGGTTAAGATGATGGGCAATGAACTATATTTTTATAAAAAAAATTGATATGACAATTTTTTTTGATAGCGGTATTTTTTATGTTACAACACCAAGTTCGTAATTGATTTTCATGTTGACTAGATGCTCTTGAATTTAATTTGGCTAGACACCTAAAATGGATGGAGAGAAGAGATGGCATCACATAACCCAAAAGCTCCTTGCATCTTGTGAATATTTTTTGTTGTCATCCATCTTGTGCCAAAACAAAACCTACCAAGGTGCAACACAATCTATGTGCCTCACCACCTTCTTGGAAGCATGAATGTTATCTTGAGTGGAGCATCAATCAAGCCAAGTTAACCCCCCCCTTACCCATTCTTAGGAATAACACACACATCTTATGACAACAACTGAAAGCCTCTCTTTCTGCCATACTTCAACCATAAGTAGTATGAGTCCTACTAGGAAACCAACAAGATACACAATATATGTTTAAGGCTTGGTAGATGCATTTAACAATTATCATGTTGTTGATCAATGGAGGAAGATCCACAAATTTGAAAGTATCAGTCAACGTTTCAGAACCACTAGCTGGTTCCATCTTCAAGACATGAGTAAAGTTGAAGAGCAGATAGAGAAATAAAGAATATGAGTAGAGTATGGTCATCATCAAGTGGTGCACCATTAGAAACCCTAATAGCCAACCTGAAATAAGCCAACATTGGCTTGAATTTTCTAATGTTGACATATTTCAAGTCGACTATTAGGGTCTTCAATGGCACACCTCTTAACGATGACCATGATTTTCTCATATTATTTATTTCTCTATCCACTCTTCATCTTTGCAAATGTCTTGAAGATAGACCTAACTAGTGGTTATGCAACTTTGACTGAAACACTCAAATATGAGGATCTTCCTCCATTGATCAATAATCACAACCATAAAAACCTAAAAACTATAATTATCGGGTTCCCAATAAATGGGAGATCTTAAGATGCTATATATTAACCTTATTTTGAAGTTGTTGAAGACACCAATCCCAAATAGACACCAATAACAACCTCACGCAAGTGGAATGATCATATGTAGTGTGATCACCCTAGGTCAAATATAGATCCAAGCTAGAAAAATACACCAGAGAGTCCAACCCAACCAACCAAAAATCCATATTTTGGTAATTAACCATAACACCCGAAGGTATGTATAAAATTTCCAAATAAAAATGAACACCATGGACAAAACTTTCGATACATCCATGGAATGGAGAGAGTTATCCGTAAAATGATTGTTGACCATCTTGGAGCCATCAAGAAGCAAGATGCCTTGTATATCCCCCTAAACATAAGAAACATACAACAAGTAATCCAAGGCATCCTCTTCAATTCTTTAGCATGTGATCATAAGATTATAAATACATTTTGATAATTATAACTTAACCAATCCCTGATGCGAGTGGGTTAAGAAATTAAAGAGGTGCTTAGGGCACTAGCTAGAGAGATGGACATTAATGGTTGGAGGGGTGAGGATCACCCCATGCATTCACACAATGGTAAAGTATACATAAATCTTAATTTTTGTAGTGTGGGGAGGATGTGGGTTATATGAAGTTTTTTGGGGGTGAGGAAGTTTTGTGCCTAGGCAACGGGGAGGAGTTGACACCTGTGTAATAAGAAATTGAGTTTGATTCTTGTTTCAATAGCCAAGAGTCTAGTTTGAATGTCGATGTTTTAGTTCAACAGATGGATAATAGTGAGGAGAAGGGGTCAATATGGGGTTGCGAGGTTTCATCTAGCAGTGTGGGCTCACAAGCGGTGGTGGAGCGTTGTGGTTGGGAAAAGGTACAATGTGTAGAAATAACTAGAAATTTGTAGCTGCTAATGAATTCAGACTAAAATGAATAGACAAAAATTTCTTCTACTAAATTTTGTGAAAGGAAAACTAACAATAGAAACACATGCAATCATGCAATCACAATGAACACAATTTTTACTAGGGAATCCAACTGGGAAAAACCCCTCCACTACTTGTATTATATCATATGAGAACAATGATCTATTACAATGACTAGTTTAATTCTTGAAGCTCAATCTGCACTGAAATATTGATCTCACCTTGAGTATTCTATGACAAATACTTATTGAAAATAAGCCTTATTCTTCCTCCTATTTCCTTTCACAATTCTGCTCTTAACGAATAGGGAAAACTCATATTTCCTTGCACAAATCTCAAGGAAAATAGCTCACCTGCTACATCCAAACTTTGTACCCTCACTAGTATACAACGATAATTACAATGTGCCTTTTCTCTCCAACTTCACTAGGCAATTCAGATTACATGCATGACTAGGGCTAGTTTTAGTAATTTGACTAGTTAATTGGGTTTACAATAGTTACAACTACTCAACTAAACTCATAGTGACTCTATTCTAGACTAGAGATCATATAACTGAATTTCACTAAAGATAACACCTCTAGATAGCTAGATCTTAGCCACCAACTTGCACACACTCTACTTCTAGCCCAAAAACTCGAATTTATTGACTTAACTAAGTGATTTAGCCATGTCACTCCTGTTAATGGCATGAAAACTCATCTTATTGAAGTGGAAATTTGAATTTCTTCATTTGACTAAGGTACAAGTCAAATTAAGCCTTTTCTTGCTACAATTTAACATAGTGGTGGCTGGCAATTGGATGTTGCATTTAGATTCTATCTCTCCTTCCCATTCTACTCTTGGCCATCCTGTACATGATTTATCCAATATTGTTTCTCTCACCTATCAATTAGTCTGGAATCGTGTGATGTTTCTCTGGCAGTCTAGTTTTTATTGGGTCAGGATATCTATTGGTCCTTTGTTTGTTGGTCATTGGGCCTGGAACAATATTGTTTTGTCTTGGAGGTCAGGTATATATAGAGTCATGTCACCTCTAGGCTAGAATTCTAGCGACCTTGTGCAATAATTGGATTCTTAAGATCATGTCTAAGAATTTCCTATCTGTTCTTGTTGTTTTGGGTAATTGTTATCTTCTTTTCTAAGTCCAGTTGTGGCTTTGTCTTAGTGCTATGAGTGTTGAAGGATATATTTTTAGGTGTTGTCATTACCTCTATGAGCATGGCAGTCGTGGATAGTTTCCTAGATTGGGAAACTATCATAAATCTAAAGATTGTGAGTAGTGCGTTGTTAGAAAAATTGACACAATTTGGTGCAAAACTCATACCCTCATCGACAGGTTTCTTTGTGAGAATTTTAAAAGCTTACCTCTCATACATGTCATATCGCTTAGATATCGTATGAACTGTAGGAGGGGAGGTAATGGTAGAGGCCCTTAGGGCCATCACATGGCTTATTTCAATTTCACAGGAAGTAGTTAAGACCTTCTTCATTGTAGTCCCTCCTTAGCCTCGACGGGAAATCCTAAATTTGGAAACCATGGTGGGTGTTGAGTTGCAAGCACATTCTGATTCTGAGATCTTGGAAGAGGTCTCTAGCTAGGTTCTAACCATGGTCATATAAGGGGATGAAGGAAACAATATCTCAACTCTATTACATCACACTGGCAAACGAAGTCTCTGCTTAACATGGTACTAAAAGAAAAATAGGTGGAATAGTAAAATGTTTTTGCTTCATTGGAAGATGTCGATAGAACTCTAAGAAACCATCGTTTCTTCATGGATAGACTAGATGTAAGATTGGCTCATGTAGAAGGCTATGTTCAATGTGATTTTGGTCCTCTTTCCCCTGTCAGTTCAAGTGCAAAGGAACCAACCCATGTCTCTTCCTCGAATTCTTAATTTTCTACATGTTTGTTAGTTTTTTTTGGCCCCATGATATGTTTTTTACTATCAGGTTATAACTATAATGTTTGGTTTTGTTTTTTGAGTCTTTATGTAATGAGTAGGTGGGTAATATCCCTTACAACTTTTGAGATAAAGAAAAACCACATATGAAGAGAAAAAAGTGAAAATTGCATGGATGGACAATGTACTCTAGTATTGAAAGCATTCTAAGGCAATAAAGATTTTTAATTTACAAAAAAATTTTATAACTTAACCAAATTTGAATTGTAGGTAGAAAACATAATGATACACTAGCAATAGGAAGCTTAGGAAAATGCACATAGGTAATTCTCAAATATTTGATTTGTGAAATTCAATGGTATTTAATTATTTAACCTCCATCAGTTCCCCATTTTCATAATTTTCATTACTGTCACCATTTTCTCATCATAAACCTTCCAAAAGAATAAAATCTCCTACTTGACTCGATTTGACTAGTTTTACCGAAATGCAAGTCTAAGCCTCATTAGGACTCAACATTTTTATTTTCAAGATTCTAGTTGTTCTTTAAGATGTTCAAATCATTTATATGTTGTTAATTTTCCACTTTGAATGTAAAAGGTGGCTAGTTTTGAAAAACATCACAAACAACTAATTTTTACACAATGTTCAAAAAACCTTGAGTGTCTCATAAAAAAATGCCTATAATCCCCAAACAACTACATTATTCTACATTATGTTAAAAAAGTAAATCTACCAAATTGTATTATACCATGTTTTCTACCAAAACATTTGCTACATTCTTTAGAACTATCTCCCAATGAAATAATTGAACTTCTAGAATAGGTTTAACACTAAGTTTCCCCTTTTAAGGGAAATACGAGTAACTATCACTAAAATGCACAATGAGTATTTGATTTGAAGCCCAAATCAAATTTTGAAAGATGTTTTATATTTATTATTCATTTATCTACAAACTCATTTCATCTCATGTGAGGATTCTATTCCTAAAATATACTGTAGTTAAAAGATAAATACCCTTATTTCAGTCATTTGGGAAATGAATGTTTAAATCATTCTAATGCATACCCAGGGTAAATTAAGCATGGGAAAGTCTTAAGTTTAATTAGAAGTACAACTACTTATTCCATGTCTATATAAGAATTGAAATGCATGCATGATATCTTACTTAGATATGATGATCCTATAATCCCTGCATCAATTTCATTCCACATTGTTCCATTTGAGAATAGCTAGCAAATATACATATTGATTATTTAAAGTTACATGTCAAAAATAATGGACCTTTATTAGTCTTTGGTTTTTAGTAGAACTTTTATGTAGGGTTAGATCATACAAGTAATACCAACAAATATTGAGTTACACTTGCTAAATAAATCTCAGTTATGCTTATAAATATTATCATTGTAGTTTGGAAATTCAAATGGAACTAATTCTATTAATATTTATTTTACCTTTGTTAAATTCTATCATAAATATTCTTATATTGGTTTAGAAGCTATGACTGTAAGGTGTTCCTTCATTTTGTAGTATTTCACAATGGAAAATTCCAACACAAATCAACAAATGATGGTTAGGGAAAATTTTATGGGCTAAATTTCACCCATGGACTAATTTTTCATGCTTTTTCCACAAAAACGATTCACCAACTTCCATTTTTCAAAAAAAATTTACCCAAACTCTATAGGATAAAATTATTTTACCTTAAAATTAACTTGTATTTTGTGGAAACTGTATAAAATCCTTAAAATTTTGAATACTTTTACAAAAATATTACCAACCATTTTACAATTTACATATTAAGGATTACTACAATTCAATATTGTTTCGACAATTTAAAATAAATTTTCATTCATAGCATTTTCCATGATGGTGCTCTAAGACAAAGAGGTTTACTAGTAAATGATTGTATGATGAAAATTCCTAATTTGAGGTTGAATAATATAATCCATTAATCATCTCCACTTGGAGGAAAGATAACTATTATCCATGCAATGCAACATGCAAATGCTCACTCTTCAAGGTTATTAAATGTTCTAACAAATTCATCCAAATATTGAAGGTAATGATTGTTAGCTCAACTCCCCATTGAACAAGATTTAATACTTATGATGACTCCTCTAGATCCAAAACAAGTGATAACTACAAGTAGCAATAGGGATTCAAATAAATAACTTAGAAACAATTACTAGATCATACAAATGGGTTAGGAGGGTTGCACGTGATGTGCATGACATAGTGGCTGGGGCGGATGGCTTTCGCACCCCCCAGCCATGTTCGACTCCTGCGGAGGCGGTATTTGATGGCCCGCACGTTTCGGAATATTTGAATCGATATTGGTTACGGCTATGCCGTAAATTCGTACAAATCTGCTCGTTTCGGCAAAATTCTGCTGGCTTCGGCCATATGTAAAAAAAATCTGCTGGCTACGGCCATATATATGTTGTATTTGGATCTTTCAGCGGGGATGAAAAACTCCTCCACTGAAAAAAAAAAAATGGGTTAGGAGGGTTGTCAAGAGAGTAATGGAGGGAAAACAAATATGGATTGAAACTAGAAAATGGTATTTTGGGAAGCTGTATAAGGAGGTGGTTGAAGAGACATCCTTACTGCAATTGAGCAGTGTACCTAAATAACTAATATGATAAAAGTTCCAAAATTAATGATTTTATTATCACTTAGATGGATCTCTTAACAAAATATATTCAATCTAGTATAGAAGACATACTACATAATTTTACCAAAATGAACATAACTTTGACGTTGAAACATCCCCATTTTGATTCCTATTTTATTTTGTGATTAATTATGTTGATATTGCCTGTATAGGTTTGTAGGTGTCATCATTATGACAAGTTGAAGTAGAAAATCGTAAATACTATGGATGCATTTTATTTTCTCATTAATGAAAAATGTTGACATATCTGGCTGGGATATGAGCACCAATAAAAATTATGATACCATGTGTGGGAACAAATGAAGTGGATGATAAGGGAGTCCAAAAGTGCCTAAGAAATGCTAGCAACCTTTTCCAAACTATCTGGGAACAAATGAAGCGGATGACAAGGGAGTCCAAAAGTGCCTAAGAAATGCTAGCAACCTTTTCCAAACTATCTTATAATGCCCAATTTACTTTTTGAGAAATATCCTCTCAATTTCCCTCTTTGACTTGAAATGCTAGCTATTGAATGAAGTTGGTGGAAGGCCCACCTTCCACAACTATTAGAGGAATGGGATGAGTCTCATCACCTCTATAAAATTCACCCTTACTTTGGGGAATGTGTTTGGGAAAGTATTCCCATGAAATGAAATGGCACACACATGGATGGGAGAGCCACAATTTGATTAGATTTGGTGGGATGAAAGAAGAAGAGGACCCATATGAGCTTGCAAAAGATACATATGAATGGGTGTGAATTTATTCTGGTACCATAAGAGTATAAGTGCAAGAGATACTATGTTAAGAAACCTAATTTTGAGTGGAAAGCTTTCTTGAGTAATATAGGTTTGATATACTTGATTTATTACCTTGAATTAATGCAAGAGAACCCTAGATCCTGAACAAGTTGAGATGGTTGTGATTGGTGTGTTGTTGTGTGGTAATGGATAGCACAACGAAGGGGAATCAATGAGGGATTATCAAGAATTTAATGGATTCCCTTGATGTTGTGTAAGTTAGTGGAAAGACATTTAAGAAATTGCAGAGGACCTAGGCATAATAGGGAAGAGGGTTCCCTATTTATATTTGTCTATAAGAGAGAGTTTCCTTCACCTAGACAATTTCTCCAAGTGTTTGAAGAGTTCCCCTTGTGGTACAATGGCCTAGCTAGGGGGTGGCTATTTGTAGAGATATTGATGTGCATTTTAGCCTATGGTTGGGTGGAAAAGAGCTCATTTCTACTTAGTTAGCATCTCATACTTCATATAAGTGGTTCTTTTTCCTTTATGGAATATGCACAATTAATTTTACTTGTTGCAATTGTTTAAGGAATGAAAATGTTTTTGTTGTGACAAATATCATGTATGAGTAAATTTAAAATGCAATTACATGTTAGTTGAATTGAATGGATAAAATGATTCTAATTGTGAATCATGTGCATTGACATGTTAAGTCGTTTCCTCTTACACAAGACATATTTCCTATGTGTATTCCTTCCATGGTTAATTGGATTGGTAGATATAATTTGCAATATATACGTTGAGTTATGACGACTTGGAATGAAAAATGTGTTAGTGAATGTTGAGTGTTATTTGTAGACATGCTGAGAGACCCACTTGGAAGTTAGTGAGTTTTAGCTTCAATGGTCAACATGCCCTATGTTAGTCACCCTTTGTTGTGAACTACTTGAGAAGGTTGCAATGAAGTTTTCTTTGCAAGTAATGTTTTTGTTTTGCAAGGGGTCACTTTACCATATATTCACCTTAAGAAAAATGAATATGTTGGGTGGTGGTGTCTACATAATTATAACATGAATTCTACAATTTCATTATAGACTAATTTTTTATATTAGTCTTTAAAGAACATCTATGATGACTTAAAATGTAATCACTTATGGATATAGTCACCCCTATAACTTTGAGATTTGATTCTTAGAAGTATGAGAGTCCTAGACTAGAAAAAGGTGGGAAATTTGGTCATTTAAAGTCAATGGAATACAATATTAATGGTTTGTTGGCTTGCATGAAGTGATGTCTCTAATTTTGTAGAACATAATTTATAATTATCTAATGAAGTTGCCATGCAAAGTTGTTTTTATCTTACTTGATTATACATGAGTAAAATGTGAAATTAATAATGTGCTATTAGACTTTGCATGGAATCCATATGTGTAAATGGATATATTGGATCTATAGAGTATGGCCATGGGGACAATTATATCTTCTTAGCTAATCACATTAGAGTCCATCATGAGGACTAATGTTTCCTCCCTATGCCCTATGATGGATTAAATCTAGTGTAGACTAAGGACTTGGTTAAGGAATTGAAGTATGCTATAAATTGAGATGTTCATGTTGATAAGGGTTATAGAAGAGTAATTTCTGGAGAAAATTTGTGTTATAAAGAGTTAAACGATGAGATTTGATAATTTTCTTCCCCATATCCGAAGAAAATGATTATGTTTAATTCTATTCATTCTTTGTGAAACATGGAAAAACTACATTCCTGCTTATTACATTAATTGGTATTATATTCTTAAGTATTACATTAATTAGTATTGACTGCATTATTTTGAAAATAATTGGTAGAGGAATATTGAGGTAAGAAGTCATATGTGGTGGATTTTTTTTTTAAGTTTATTAATATTTATATATAATTAAGTTTAGTAAATTTTAAATTTAATGAAATTGTTTTAAATATAAAGTAGATTTCTTTTTAAATGGACGATTGCTAGAAAAAAAATTAAATCCACTTTCTATAATATGAAAGTATAGATAAACAAAAGACAAAACATCACTAATACTTGTCAAGATGTAAACCAATTCATTCTAAATATTGAAATGACAGAATTAATTATGTCCAAAAAAAAAACTAAGAGAGCTATCCCATAAGGAAATTAAGTATATCATTGCTAAGAAGTCTAAAATTAAGTCAAAATAGGAATGACAAGTAGAACTAAAATTTTTGAATCTAGTCTTTTGTGATTCATTATCACATTTTAAGTATCTTCCAAATCAATTACATATAGTTTTTTAATTCAACAATTTTTGAATCACCTACTATGGTTTATCATCAGGACAGAGATGCATAATTGGATTCAAAGCACTAATAAATATAGTAGAGATGCAATGACTAATTTCAAACAGGGGAAAAATAAATAATATTATATTCAAAATCAACATTAAATGGTAGGGTTAAAATGTGAAGTTGGGCTACAATTTTGTGAGAATTTCTCACGAAAAATTCATAATTGTACTTTTTGGACCGAACTAAACAATTTTTTGGCCGAACTATTTACATTTTTTCGGCCAAACTTTCTTTTCTTTTTAACCATTAAATTTAAATTTTGGCCGAAAAATTGGCTGTTTAAATTAATGCCAACCATGCAAAAATAAATTTGTTGGTGGGAAAAAAATTTGGCGATTAGATTTTTTGCCTGAAAAAACTTTTTGACCAAACAAATTTTTCAGCCGAAAAAATGTATATATAAATGTTGGCTATGAGACTACTGCATAATTTTCTGTAGTTGTTCATTTGGTAGTGGTTTTCTGTTCATTCACAATTGTTTTAGTGATGTTGTGGTATGCTTGTTGTTGCGCTGGCGAGATTTGTGAATGTTGTGGTAGGCTTATTTTTTTGGATTGATGTTTTTTCTTGGGTTGATTGTTTTCAACTTTTTTATTTTGATTTTTTAAATTATTTTTTCGTTTTTGCAGGATTGTTGGGTGCTAGAGGAGTTCGTGCACCTCTTCTGCGCTAGAGGAATTTTGTCTGTCTCTTGTCAGATTGTACAAAAAAACATCAGGTACATAGGACATGGAATTGTGTCCTCCTACTTCTAACATTGATTCTTTGATTGTATATCTCGTTCCCTTTCCCTTGTTGAGGCCAATTTTCAAAATGATATCATGTATCTTTACAATCCTATTTGTGTCTCTGGTGACAAGAGCTCTCTTTTCAAGCATATCCAGTTCAAACTATCCCACAATATCTACCACTATGTCTCGATCCCACCCACTGAAATAGAAGCATATGTCGAGAAATGGATGCTTGCATATTTTAAGGAGATTTTCAAATGTAAAGACATAGAGATCTATATTCCCAAAAGGTTGAATTTTCAATTTGTTTGCATCTTCCATCACTATGTGAAAAAATTTCAGTTTTTCCTCATCAGAACGTATGAATCTTGCTACCAATGTCAACAATTTTGGAACTCCACCACATGTCTTTACTATCTGTTTCATTTGGGTTTCATTCATGTAATCCCCATCCATTTATTTCCTCAAAAGATTCATGGCCTTTGTTTTGGAAAGGCATTTTGTAGCATAGACTTTCTTTTCCATTTTGCACCCTATACACTCATTTAGGTCTCTTGCAGTAATAAGTAATCACAATTTTTTTTGCAAATTTCATGTCCCTAGGAAAAATACGTTCTAGATGATCTTTGTGCATAATATTGTCAATATAAATGAATGCAACCTCTTTCTCTCACATGCGACCAATTCCTCTTTGTCCATCCTCAAATATTATAATATTCTCCAACAAATGCCCAATTTCTTATTGTTTATTTGTTATCATCATATGTGCTCTTATGCTTAAATATTTTAATATGCATTTTTGTAGCTCTACTATGTTTTGGTTTGATGTTATATTATCCAATCTGACCATAGAATATTTACAAGATTCTATATATAGTTGCACAAACACAACATCAAGAAGAATAGTTTTACCAATTCCAGCAAAACCATGCAAGATGACTGTTAAAGCATTTTTTTCACTTTCCCACAAAAAGTTGGATAACTTCATGCAATAGTTTTTCCATTCCCACTGTTTCCACAATAGCATAACATAATTAAAGAAATAGACTGTAAATATCTCAAATTTCCAGATATTATGCTCATTTTCCAAAAACCAATTGCTTTTACACTAAATCGTAATTTACATACATATTCAGGATATGTTCACTCTCGTGGTTTCTGTGGATGCTCCATCCTACCTATAAGGACTTGCGGTCCTAGGAATCACCGAAACGCATGCGAAGGTTGGAGTGTGACTTGGTGTGCGCACAAACTACATGAAACAACAGAGCGACACTTGAAATAACATGGATAAAGTGTTGAGCGAGTAGTTTATATGATGAACATTGTGGGCGTTCATGGAGTAAGCCGATGGTGATGAAATTTGGTTGAGGGCGTTGGCAGATGAAGCTGATCGTATGAAGAACCAAGGAGAAGGGCGTCGATGGAAATATAATGCAGGTCGGCCATGGATTTGGTTAACCATGCGTGCAACATATATATTGGTGCGATGGAGATTCATTTGGACATCAACGAACATCGCTCAAGGAACTCAAGCAACAAGGAGAAGTGCGCAGTTTAAAGGTGTAGCCGTAACAGAGAAAGGTGAGGTGCAGTTCTATGCGCCTAGCCTTGGGCGAGGCCTCACGGAGGTAAAAATGCACAGTCTTAAGCCTTGGGTGAAAGTGTGGGTAGGAGCACCTGACGTTCGAATGAAGGAGCGTGGGTGAAGGTGCCTGTTATGAAACCAGCTCAAGAAAAGATAGACAAGATAGATCAACGCCTTAGAATTCAGCCTCTTCGAGGGGGAAACCTCCTTTAAATTACATAAATGAACAATTCTTCGATGATTCAAATGACAAAACCTCATTTCTATATATAGGAGTCTAAGGAGTCACAATATAATCCAGCTGACCTAACAATAATAATATGAAGCCACAAAAATAACATTAGAGGGATTCTATGGGGCACAGAAATAACAATATGGGGGTAATAGGGGCACAACAAATAAATAAGGGGTATAACTACAATAGTAATGGGGTAATCACTAGTATTATAGGGACCCAACATGCCCCTCTCCTTCAAAAAAGTGTTGTCCTCAACGCTTGAGTAGTTCTGGATACTTCTACATAAAATTCTCATCCACCCATGTGGAATCTTCAGTGGATAAGTTCTTCCACTTGATAAGATACTCTGAAATTGATCGATTTCATACCTGTCGAGTTCTTGTTTCTGTGACTGCTTCCGGTTCCAATATAATTTTTCCTTCCTCGTTA
>Ga0115851_100567_pt1 | contig 16970 bp, 15 predicted proteins | sample InSIn2gowninarea_FD_83865 | JGI IMG/M metagenome (GOLD analysis project Ga0115851, IMG submission 83865)
AGCATGATTTCCTCTCTTTCTTCCTCAACCTCCCTAGGTGGAGGTAGAGGTTGGTTGTCTGAGAGTACTCTCCTAGATCTCAGGTTGATTTCCTAAATTCCACAGCAAACAATGGCAGAACTGTCAGCCGGTTCAAAAGAGAAGGGTCAAGGGCAAGCCCCTCCATTGCAAACTGAAATACCATAGATTCCAATATTATAGACTCCTCTTAATGAGGAGAGAAGCGACAAAAGAGACCGAGAAGACACCACTCCCATAAGTGGGTCAACTGAGCCTCCATAGGCTAAAAGACAGAGGTTAGATCCTCAAGTTGAGGAAGAAGTTAGTGACGAAGTCATGGACAGTCCAAGAAGAGAGAGAGAAATCAGTCAGCAAACACCTACCATCTCATTCCATCAAGAGTAAGAGAGACAACATGGTATGGAGGTATCTTCATCAAGACAGCAAAGCAAGCAACCTCCTAGCATCAAAGGAATGTTTGTTGAAATCAAGGCCCAGAATGAGCTGTTAAGAATGCAATTATATGATCAGTTTTTGAAGACAACATCTACCAAACAGCAAAGGTTAATGGCAACTTATGATCTGAAAGAAGAGAAAATGATACTAAGTCATTTCAAGCCAAAGGTGCCATAGCCACATACAGCGGCAGATTATATAAGGACAAATTTAGAGGTCCTTTCCAAGGACATTCACCCGATGGATCAAATTAAGCTGCACAAACAAACGGGTGAGATGGTCTATGCCACATTGGCAGACAAAGCTATGCTGGCCCACCAATTGAAGGAGTCATTGACTAACACAAATACTCAATTGAATTTGGAGAGGATGTCTTCTACAGCCAAAGATAATAGAATAAAAACACTGGAGGAAATAATCATGGATCTAGGTCATGATCCTAAGGATCCCAAGGGTATCAAAGCCCTTATGAAGAAGAAAGAGGATGATATTGCTGCACTCAAAAAACAGGTGAGGTTACCTGCAACCATACACCCTCAAACTGCAGAACTAGCTGAAAAAAACAAGGTGAGGACATGATGGACCTCATGATGAGAATGAATCAAAGGATCATTCAGATGGAGCAAGAATTAGAGAAGGCAGTGCAAGACAAGCAGGGAGAATCAGCCTCCCAGCTCCCTGTGATAGCTCCCACAGTCCCTATTGTTTTGCCCACAAATCTAGCGGCAATTCCTCCTGCTGTTCCACCACCAACAACAGATACAACAACTATAGATGCTTCAGCAGCATCAACAATAGCAGCTATAGAATCTAGCTTAAGCATGGAATCTTTGTAATGCTCCATCTACTTTTCAAAGCCTCATAAACCACCTGCTAAAACAATATCTCCAAAAATTTGTCATCGTCTTCTTTGATGACATTCTCATCTATAGCCTCACGTGGGACAAACATCTTCAACATGTATACCTAATCTTGCAATTGCTCTAGAATCACAAATTATTTGTCAAATTGTCCAAGTGCTCTTTCGGAGTGGAAGAAGTCAAGTATTTGGGACACATTGTGGGTCATGAAGGAGTGAGGGTTGATCCCAAAAAGTTACAGGCAATGCAATATTGGCCCCAACCAAAAAACTTGAAGAGTTTGAGGGAATTCTTGGGTCCCACTATCTACTATCGCAAATTTGTCCACAATTAAGGTCGCACTGCTAGACCCCTCACTAACCTTCTCAAGAAAAAATCATTTCTCTAGACTGATGTAGCACAATAGGCATTTGTGTCTATCAAACAAGCCATGTGCTCCACTCTCATATTGGCCCTACCGGACTTGACCAAATATTTTGTGATTGAATGTGATGCTTCCAGTATTGGTATTGGTGTTGTATTAATGCAGGAAGGTCTGCCTTTAGCCTTCACTAGCCAACAACTAAGTGGAAAACATCTGGGTCAATCTACCTATGAGAAATAAATGATGGCCATCTTACATGCAGTAGACACCTAGCGACCATATTTATTTGGGTGACATTTCCAAATCTGCATTGACCATCAAAGCCTAAAGTACTTTCTGGAGAAACATCTATCATCGCTGCAACAAAATAAATGGCTGGCCAAAATGTTGGGATATGATTATGAGATAATTTAAAAGAAAGGGTGTGACAATGTAATAGTTGATGCTTTATCACGCCAATTTGAGAATGAAAGAATCCTGCTATCAATCTCTATTCTAATGCCATATTGGATTGAAGAAGCCCACAAGGAATGGTTCTCACACCCCTCTCTCTCCCAACTTATTAATAATTTGAGAGAAAATCCTAATTCCTCAACCGACTACTCTTGGAAGGATGATATTCTTCTTTACAAGGATCAAGTAGTTATATTGCTGACATCCACCCTCAAAACCCACATCTTAGAAGGGTTGCACTCATCTCCAACTGCATGGAATTTAGGCTTTTAGAACACTTATGCTCACACTTGTCGTTCTTTCTTTTGGACTGGCATGAAAAATGAGATTCTTACTTTTGTAGATGAATGTGATATGTGTTAATGCAACATAGGAGAAACAGTCAAGTTACTGGGAACCTTACAACCATTACCACTCCCTGCCTCTGTCTAGATGGATGTTTTCATGGATTTCATTATTGGTCTCCCAAAGTCAGGAAAAAAATTCATCATCATGGTGGTTGTGGATAGAATTTCTAAAAATGCTCATTTTTGTGCTCTACCCCACCCATTTACCCCCACTTTGTTGGCTCAATCTTTGATGGACCAGATCTTCAAACTGCATGGTATGCCAACTTCCATTGTGTCTGATCGCAACCCCACTTTCACCAACAAATTTTGGCATGAACTTTTCAAGCTACAAGGAATACAACTCCAACTAAGTACTTCCTATCATCCCCAAACCGATGGTCAAACATAAGTAGTCAACAAATTTTTGGAGACATATTTAAGGTGATTCACTTTAGACAAGCAACATCAATTGGTACATTGGCTACCTTTAGATGAATGGTGGTATAATACTAACTATCATGAAGCCACCAAGATGACTCCATATGATGCAGTGTATGGTCAACTCCCACCTTCACCTATTTCTTATATCCCTTGATGTTCTAATGTGCAAGTGATTAATCAACTCCTATAGAATCATGTCGCCATGATAGCTCATCTCAAAGATAATCTACATCAAGCTCATAATCGAATGAAGAAATAGGCAGAACAGCATCGTTTCGAGCACACATTTCAATAAGGGGATCCAGTATTCCTGCGATTGCAACCATATAAGAAAACATCTCTCAAAGAAAAGGGCTACTAGAAACTAGCAGCAAAGTTCTATGGACCTTATCAGATACGTCATTGCATTGAAGCAGTAGCCTATAAACTGGCCTTGCCACCAAATTCAAAAACCCATCTAGTCTTCCATGTATCATGCCTCAAGAATGTGGTGGGGAAAAATTCCAGAATTCAAACTAGTCTACCCAAATTAGATGAGAAAGGCTCACTCTGGCTCCAAGTAGAACATGTCCTTGATACTCATGAAAGACATCTCTACGGCCGCACGATCAAGGAAGTCCTCGTCAAGTGGAAAGACACCTCTCTAGAAGATGCAACTTGGGAACCAACCAGTATTCTTCAGCAATTTTCATAGCTTCATCCTTGAGGACAAGGCTTCTTCTGATGGGGGAGGGCATGTTAGGGTCTAACCCTAACCCCTTTCTTTATGTAATAATCCCAATGGGTCGAGTCATAGTCATAGTTAGGTAAAGAGTCAATAAAGTCCATATTAATAATTGTAAGTGGTTGACCTACATTTAAGAGAGGGACCACGGTTAGTTGCAAACATGCCATAGTTAATAAAAAGTGGTTAACCCATGTTATGAAAAGGACCACTAGTCGTTAGGTTGTTGGAGGTCATTTAGCTATAAATAGTCATAGTAAGTAAGGGAAAGATCATGGAGTCTTATTTGTTGATGAGCCTCATCATTGGATAACTATATGGACCTTAATTCACCTCCTAGCTTAGTCAAATCAACTATTCTCACAATTTATTACATGTTTGATTATATTTTGTTTAATGGGATGAGTTAAAGTGAGATATTATGCCTAGTGGACTAATGTGCATTGAATGCAATTTTGTGAGAGAAAATCAAAGAATATTGGCAAGATTAAGGTCTAAAACTTGAATGGGACAAGGAAGAGAGATTGTCGGAGGTAAATCCTCCTCATTTACTACTCCCTCATTCGAATATTCCTCTATCAATCACACCAGCTCGAATTACAAGAAACCAAGTCATGAAGATCAAAAGGCCGCTAAGCAAGTCCAAAGAGTTAGTTCATGTCGAGTTTAGCAGTTAAGCCTCGATAGATTTAAGGAAGTCTTTGGGGAATTTAGTTGTATAAATAAATTGGCCTGTAGCCTCATTAGGATTTGATTTTTTGTTGTAAAAACACTAGTTATTTTTGAGCTCCAAACTTGTGGAAGACATTACTGTGTAATTTTTTGTTTTGATAATGAAAATAATCTTTTTCTTGATCCAACATTGAGTTAACTCAGAGGGCTGAAGCTATTAGGTTAGGGCCCAACCATAGTAGCAAAGGATCATCTTCTTGTACCTCTATGCTTAGATTAGTTTCATAGATTCATGGTTAAATTGTCCTTAGAAGTATTTCATTGCGAGTAGTGTATATTTGATTAGTTTGCTTCCATTTGTGCTTTACTTAAGAATCATGTTAGAAGGGATAAAAGGAGCATCACAAAGCTGTTAGTAGGTGTGTTGGCCTCACCTCTCCCATCATGGATCATGATTTTAGGAAAGAACCCCTATGCAGCCCCAAAAAGACAGATTTCCACTTTCTTATAGAATTTAGAGTTTACTGTACTTGAAGCAACATTTGATTAGTTTGAAAGTGTAGGATTTAATTATCATTTCTTCCATTTTCAATATTACAATAGATCTCATTAATGATTCCATTTTATTCTGCAATTTTCCTCATTCATGAAGTAGAAAACTAGCTCATTAAACTCTGTTTTTCTAGCTTATTGAAATTCTTCTAGTTTACATGAGTTTTTGGAAAATATCAATGTTTGATGTAGAGCAAGTGTTTCAGAAGTAGAGTGAGATCTCATATCAAGCAACCACCTTCCAACTTCATCCATCCATAATCATTCCTTGCTTTCACTAAGACCTTCACCAATTTCATCGTTTTACATGGAGACTCCTCCAAGCATGTTGAGCAAATCTAACCATCTCCCAACCTTGATTTTGAGTTTTGAATGATCTTAGGAATTTTCTCTCTCCATTCCACCCACCAAACACCTTCCCTAAGACTTCCGTCACCTTCAACACCCTTCGTTTATCTCTCGATTGTATCCTGTAGAAAGACAGGGAATCCTGTAGGTTTTTAGGACATCTTGTAGGTTTTCCTGTAGTGGCCCGGTTTGAGGCAAAATTGAGGGAAAACCTCTAGGAAGCCACACAAGGTCACCTAAGGGTCTCAAACCTTCCAATCATCCACCAACATCCTTAAGCCACCTACCACATCACCAAAGAGATTAACTTTCACACTTGTTTTTCCATAAAAAGAATAAAAAGAAAAGAAAAGATTTATTTCAGTCCTTTACATGCATAGTAGTGATGTTTGATGTTTTGAACTTCCATGCTTAGGGTAGTATCATTTCATACATGTTAGCTTGACATTCTTGTAAAGCATTTCTCAGTAGTTAGTTAGGAACTTATGTGTTTTTAGCATTGGATTTCAATCTTTTTCATTATTGCAATAGACAAGCTTTCTCCTATAGTAGATTGTTGTTTCTCTCATCAATAATCAAGATTCTTCTAAATCCATAGAAGTTTGGATTGAAAACCCTGGTGGTCTCTCACCAGTTGAACAGTGACAAAAGGTAGAACCATCACTTTTATTTGTGTATATAATACTGTCACCTCCAAGTTTGTATGAACCCCAGGTTGATAAAGAAAAGCTGGTAGCCCTGTGAGTTGCAACATTCTTGCTGCTATAATGGTGGTCATCACTTTTTTGCATCATTGCTGGGGAGATGTCTGAGTAATATGTGATTACTACTTTCTTTCTTCCATTTCTTTTTTTTGATATTATGCTATTAGTTTCATTTCTGCAAAAGTAATTTAGTTTGCTTCCTTTTCCATTCTGCATTCCTTACTTTGTTTTCCATTTTGCAAGTAAGCTTTCAATCAAGCAGTTAATTTTTCATTCAGTTTGCAATTTGAATCCTAAAATTACTTCCAAAGTTTGAAAAAACACAAAACAAAAAAAACATTTTTTTCATGTATTCTAGGAATAGGGATAACTTAGGGAAATTTTTTCCAAATACCCCCACTACTTCAAACAACCCACCTTCCCTCTTCTTCAGTGGCTGTGAACTGAAGGAACCCTTAGGTGAGAAACCATAAATATTTGAAGAGCCTACAAGGGAAGAAGAAGAAGAGGAACCCATTCCTACTGAACCAATGGCTGAAAACAGAAATGACAGAGGAAACATAGAAAGAGTTTAGGGTGCCTTCCCCATTAGGGAAACCAATGGGGATACTAAGATGAAAAATATAAGCCCCTCTTCCCTTCCTCATTTCTATGCCCCACCCTCAGAATATCTAGACACTTTATTATTTGAGTTTGTTGTCATATGCCGAACCTATGACTACACCAATGATGAGCAGAAGTTGAAATAATTTATGTCCACTCTCAAGGATAAAACTTTGTGCTGGTTCATGGGTCTATATAGAGATAGCATCACAACTTGGGCTCAGATGCAACAAGCCTTCAACAACAAGTATCGAGACTACTATAGGTATAAAGACACTAAAGAAGAATTTTTTAGGATGACCTTAGGGCATGATGAGTCCCTAAAGTATCATAAAGAAAGATTCCAACAAGCTTAGCTACAAAAGGGCCAGGTGCACACTTGACCCTGAGTCATTGAAGCTGGTCCTAATTAGGGGGGTAAGGGAAGATCTTATGCATACCCTAAAATTGTTAGCAGGAGGGGATATCTACCAGTTACCCTATGAGGATATCAAGACTATCTTTAGAAACCATTCTAGGGCAGCTAGGAAAAAGGGTAGGAGTAGTCAACTTAAGGTCAATCCATCCTCTTCCAATTCATCCATCAAGGGTGAAATTGGAAACATGTTGGAGGATTTCAAGAGTGAGATGCTGCAAACCCTTGCCCTACAGATGGACACTATGCACATTAAGAGAAAACAAGAGGAAGCAAAGAGAGCCTTAGCCATTTTCTGCCCTAGATGCACCATGAGGCACCCTAGGAATGAATGTCCATTGAATTCTATTGAAAGCTAATCAATCTGTGAAGAAAACCACTCCACACAAAAGTGCCCTTATTTACTTGGACTAAAAGTTGTATATCAAGGAGCTGAAGGGGTAATTGAGCAGCTCTGCTACATAAACCAAAGGAGACCTCATGGGCCTAGGCCATATCAGCAGGGCATGCAAGGGTCCTCCCATGCATATTACAACACCAACCAGACCACATCCATAACTTCTTCCCCCCCTACTCATCCTTCCTAGTCTACAACTCCCCCTTGGTCCTTTGCACCTCAGTATACTTCCCATCCAACCAACCAATCATTCAACCATATGCTCTGCCACAACCTTAGTGGAATGCATTGCCCCATGGGTGGAGGCCCCGATACAACAATGCTCCAGCTTTATTGCCTTCAGCACTTGCTCAACCACAACTATTACACTCTACTCCACCTAAACAACCCCAGATGCCTTCCTAGCCAAATCTGAACCCGAACAACAAATAGGCACAACAAGTATACAATGGAGAGACATCCTATCCAACTTATGCTGTGGAATTTAGGAAATCAACCTGAGATCTAGGAGAGTACTCTCAGACAACCAACCTCTACCTCCACCTAGGGAGGTTGAGGAAGAAAGAGAGGAAATCATGCTTAAAGCAAATCCACCACCCTTTCTTGAGAGATTAACCCAACCACTATAGCCTACCCCAGAAGAGACCAAACTTTAGGGAGAATTGAAAAACCTATGTGTCAAAATTCCACTTCTCCAAGCTATTAAATATGTACCTGTTTTACACCAAATTGATTAAGGAGAAGTTCTTCAAGCATCCAGGGAGGCGAAGAAGAGATGCCCCTACCATTAATGTCATTGGAAAACTGTCCGACTTAATGATGGGGCAGGTAACCTATCCAAATTACTTGGACCCTAGAAGCCCTATAGTAGATGTGAACATCAATGGCACCATTGTACCACACACTTTGATCGATAATGGGGCTGATGTGATGACCAAGAACACCATGCTCAACCCTAACCTCCAAGGTTCATTGAGAAAGACCACAACAGTTTTACAACTTGTGAACTGCACCACAGTGACCCCTAAGGGGATTGTGGAGGATGTGATGGTCTCCATTGACTCTTGGGAATACCTGTTGAGAGATTAAATTGGGTAATTAATCTCCTAATATTTATATGTTAATCCAAGATCGTAAGCACGAGTTGTCTTGCGCTTTCTTTGTTCAGTTATATATTAGAGTTTTAACATTTACTTATAATAATAAGTGGGGTAATAAACACTGATGCTTTCAAATTTAAAATAAATCAAACATCTAGCTAGCATAAGAAGACCAAACAATCAAATTTAATCTAAAGACTTCAAAAATCTTTACAAACTTAACCTAGGATTGAAATATGAACTTAGCAGGCTACTAGATTCTTTACCATTAATTTCAAGTGATGAGAATGAATACCTAGTCACACAAGACTTAATCAATCAAACACTCAATTTATAGTTCTAATTCCTACAGTCCACACTCAAAGGAAGTAAAGATTCACTACTTGTAATAGAAATCCAATTCTAGCTTAAATAATCAATATGTACTCAATGATTCGTTACTCTACTAGCTCTTCAACACCAAATATCTTGAAGTTAAGTACTAAACTAGACACTCTATTTCACTCTTAACTTACCAGCTTGATTTTGTATTCTCAATCCAAACTACATCCAGTTCCCTAGTTGATCATAGTAATGAGAGCGGTTTCAAGCATTAGTTCTACTTAAACATGGCAATCAAACAAACAACTCTAAGAAACTGTACTCTAAATCACCCTACAGTCGTACTAATTCCCAAACTGTAAGTAACCCTATTCAAAATCAATGCTATGTTGTTGAAATCCAATCAGGCATCTAAGTTATGGGAAATATAACCAAGGAATCAAACAAAACAGGGGAATCAATAGTCCAAACAAAACTAATGAAATTTCTTTAACAACTAACAAACGAAACAGGGGAATCAACATTCAAATGAAACTAATGAAACTTATTTAACAACTAACACACGAAACACTCTTTTGCATTCTAAGGTTAATCCACACAATCTACTTATCAACCGAGAAATCTATTTGACAAATGAAACTCACTGAAGCTATAACAAATCATTCAAATCAATACTCTAAAAATAGTGCTCTTGTTGTACACATTTATGCAAATAATCTAACATCAACCCAATCAAATTTAAATTAAACCAAGCTCAGGTTAATCGCATTATTCAAATAATCAATCTAAAACAAGTACTTGCTATGTCACATACACCTATAGAAACAATCCATAAGAGAGTCAATCGATTCAATGACTAAAGGAAACAAGAGAAATGATTTCGAAATTGAATGATCTCAATCTAAATTAACTAAAATTCCATTCATCTCTGGTCTCTAAATACATTGTCTGATTTAAATATTTAAAATTAGATTCTGCATTGTCAATACATAAAATAACTCTTCATAATCATTAAATGACAATGTAATTCGATAAAATTCATGTACATCTATGACAATAACAGTCCAATACAATGTGTAAGGTTCATGAATAGAGTAGGTATTTGTCCTAAAAGAAAAAATGATGATTACACCAGAGATTTAGATTTGGAATGCTGAAGCAAAGGGGTTTAAAAGCATCATAACATCAACATAATGCAATCAATCAAAACTTGAGAAAGCTCCCCACACAGTAGGCAAACTAAAAATGAAGTGAAGATAACTAAAGAATAGACTATTTATATCACAAAGAGAAACTACTATGCAATATTACAAAGCTAAACCTAGATGGGTGGGCATAGCCACACCTGGGAGCTAGTTAACTTACAACAAGTGAGAAATTTTGATCACAATTAACTTGTCAGTCACAGCGAATCATCAAATGATTAACTCGAACTTAATGTAGAACTATTGTGGACATATTTAATTCAAAAATAATAAGTCAAGGGATACACTATAACAAATTCAACTTCTGTTTGCTAGCTTCTAATGTATTATGTTGCAACCTTTTATAGGCGTTTAACTAAGTAAAACAAACTAACTATGGATGGTAAATCATAACAGCTGAGCTAATCTATTCCTTCAATCGGATGGCTTGAAAAACTTGTCCAAATTAGTTTAAAAACCTTCAACTGACCCTAATCTTGGTGTTTTCTCCATTCAGAGAGGATAACAAGGATCTTTTTCATGGCTGGAATCAAACACTTTCAAGCATGGCTAGAGGTAGCTTGCCATCTAGAAGCATAAGACCTCTTATCCCCTGCACTGTTAGGTACCGAACTCAAAGATGGCTCTTGAGTACAAAAGTGGGGAGCCATGGTTCACTGCCTACATTCTCCTACTATCATCCTGCACATCTACTAAAATGTCTACACTTCGACCATAGTAATTAGTTAGTTTAGGGATTAGCTACTCATATCTACTTAAATTCACTAATAAATAGCAAGATGTTACCATAAAATACTTTACCTCATAATGAAGATTAGGACAATGATTAGGACAAGAAGAATGGCAGGTGAGTAGGTTTAGGAGTGCCAAAGAGGTCAAAATAGGGATGGAAAACAGTAATTGTGTGAACAAAACAAGGGGTCAACATCCTCCCACGCCAATTCTAATGCATTCCCTCATGCATCCGCCAAAAAGAAAACTATATTTAACCAAAATGATATTGTGGTCAAAGACCAATAGTCTTGATTAGTACCTTGATCCCTACTTTGATTGGCAGTGAGAATTTTTGAAATTGAAGGGCTAACCCTTTGGCATTCAACTATTTGGCAGGCTTGTTACTTATCGCTTTCCATCGCAAGAGGTGCTTTTTTTTCCTAGCCAAGGCATCATTCTGGGCATACAACTTCATGTTAGAGCCTCGTACTTGCTGGTTCATATCCATTACGAAATAGAATAAAATTTTGAATTTATTGGCCTATTCCCTGAGCTTGGTGATCATTTTCATAACTTGACAAGTTGGATCTTTAAGTTTTCTTCAGCATCATATGTGGGAGCTCTAGTCGGGGTCGTCAAATGTTGGGAGGTGCTACCACCAAGTGATTTTCCTTTGCGTTCTCTTGGGGAACACTGATGCAGAATGGCCTTTGTGATGCTCATGCTTGATAAAGGTCAGGCGAGAGATAAAGTCTCTAGATCCCATGCAATATCCGTAGGGATATGCACCTTGGCCATGGCAATGTCCTCTCCTTCAAGGGATATTTCCAATTGATGGGCCTCAATGTCATGGGAGGATGAGATATGGATATGTTATGAGTCATGCCTTCAACCTTAGACTGCGAGGTCTGAGCCATGCTCTGAGTCCGATGGCGGCCTTAAGCAGAGGTCTCAGTCAAGGAAACTAGGGGAGTGCTGAAGGGAAACAAAGGTCATTGATGTTTGGACTTTGGTATGGCACTTTCAGGATTCAGGGAAGGCTCTTCCAGGGATTCGAATGCATTGATTTTTGCAATGGGGCTTAACTCAGGTTGATTGGGCTTAGCTTGACCTCGTTCTCTTTTCCTTTGTGAGCCCACCGAGGCTTCCATGGGAACCACTTTCTCATCATAATTCAAATTGTCATCAATTGTTTGGGGAAATTTGGAGATAGGAGTGGGAGAGTGGGTAGGTGTAGACTCGAATTTGGATGGGGGTGTGGCATAATCTAATTTTAGGGAGCATCCTACTGCTTGTTGCCGACCCTTAGTCCATGTTTCCTGCCTAGGGAATTCTTTAATTAGGAAGTCCTCCCACTACCATTTCGTTTTCTTGAGCTCAGCGACCAATAGAATTTTAATTAAGCTATGGTGGTATAATGTGGTCTTGGGCTTCCTGCTCTCTTACTGCACACCTTTAGCCATGTTGTGCAAGATTAACTTCAAAAAGTGAGGAATATTCAATTGTCTATCTTCAATAATCTGGATCATGAGCCAGATATGGTATAGGAATATGACAAAAAATATTTCGTTGTGGGTCATGAAGCGCTGCAACATTGTCAGTATTAGATGCCATCATTCCTCGATGTAGTTTCCTCGATGTAGTTTCGGAGCACTCCCTTCGCCCAACTGATCGATTGGTAGGCAGGCTTCAAAAACAAGGTGCAATTTGGAATTTCTAGCTGTCCACCTTTGAAAAATTGCTCGCCCATGGCCAGTAACCCAATGGCCTTGCTCACAGATTCCTCTCTGACTCTAAAATTTATGTTGTCGACTTGGGTGTGCTCACCATTGAAACTCTATGCAAATGCCATTGTAACTTGGTCATTATAACCTTGAAACCTATGTAGAAATGTCATCCAACCATTCTCCTCTAGAATACCCATACATTGCCCATACTCTGTGGTGCACGTGAACTAGCCAAAGGTAGGTTCATGCCTATCCATGCCCATGGTGTCCGCCTTTAGCTTCAATTCTCTTTCTCCCAATTCATCTCTGCACCTTTGGTCTCTCCTCGATTCTCTAACCATGGTCGTAGGCACCCTTGTATTAATTTTTGATGGAGGTTCATCATTATGACGGATTTGGACTGTGAGATCATTACCATTATGGTGATCATCCCATCCACAACTGATTCGGAGTGTGAACACTTGATTGCAATGTCTGATCATCTGAGGGAGCATGGTAGTATCTTGGCTGAGAGGCAGCGTGCCCTCCTCATGATTATTGAGAGGTGCTATGAAATGATGGCCAAGGGCGAGGAGGCTATGATTTGTGTCTTGTTAGAGCCTAGATTTGCCTCAGGCTGAAAGGAAAGGTTCCAGGGCCAACATCAAACCACGCTCAGCCTCATAGCTAGCCCTATGAGGACATGAGAGGGCTCTCTCCAGGTCAATCTTGGCAAAAGGTTTTCAAAGGGGCTGAGATGACCTATAGTGAATGTTGATTTTAGGCTAGTAAAGAGATAGGAAAGTATTTTGATGAATGATTAGGTTTTCTGGGCTGTATGGGGCAAAGACAGCAAGAGCAGAGATTTAATCAAAGGCACAGATTATTCCATAAGGTAAGATAGGAAGTGAAATTTAACAATTAAGTTTGAAATAATGTGGAGTGTAAAGACTGTTGAAGAAAATTGAAAAGGGCATTAAACAATGAATCCTTTCCAACATAAGAAAAAACATAAACATGAACGTTTCTCTAGGGCAGAGTAGCACGCTGAATTCTACCCTTCTCACTCAGAAGCATTCAAATTGAAATGATTATGAATGGACCGTGAACATAACAAGGAACATATGAAACAGAGGAAAACATATGCCAAATTCATACCACAGGGATCTTATGAAATAGAGCTGCAACTTTCGTTAATTCTCTGTCAACAACTATACAGTAAAACTCTGTATTTCTCCTCCACCAACTTTCAGAAAAAAACTCTATTACAAATCATATACAATACAATAAATATACTCTCATGTTTGAAAACAGATCGATCCAAAATGAGGAGTTGTTTCAACTGAAGTTAAAAATAGAAAAGAGAACAACCTTCTCCTTGAAATTCTCTAATGACTAACCAAAAGACTAAAAACTGGAGCGTAGACCCATTTGTATTACTAACTGAAGTCATAAATAGGAATACGAATCCTATTCTTCTGCTGTGATGAATATCTTCATTTCAAATTAGCCTTTCGATCTCTGACTGCCACGTTACATTTGTCAAAACGGATTTTAATAAAAATAGCCTTTAAACTAAAATCCTGCCAATTCCAGCTCATGATGACAACTGTGCCCGGAGAGGGTTGCATGGTTGCAAGATAATGTTGCAATTGTCAATGGAGGGGGAAAATCTTACAGTATTCCATTATCGAGGAACAACTGGAAATCGGTAGTGCGCTTTTTCCCAAGGGATTTCCATGCATGTTCAATCATAATTCTGAAGCAACTTCAAGTTAGCACCATTAACCTCATTTGACTTTCCATATGCTTGCCTTAACATTTTAACAACTTTAGGTGAATGCAAATCTTTCTCTGTGATAGCAAGGAAGTCGCCATTTATTAAGTAACTGAACAAGGAATTCAACCTTTGTATGTGCAAAAAATTCACTGATACTTTTTCTTCATTAGGATCGGGATCCTTGCGAACCCAACCTATGTCTACAAGTAACTCCAAGATACTCTGTCTCTTCACCACATTTTGCTCGCAAATATCAGAACCGGAACTTTTGATAGCCAGTCCATGATTACTTCTGCAACAGAATCTGGATTTCAGAACTTCCTACTCGAGCATTTGAAACTTGGAACAAATTTGTTTGTCCCCTATAAGAATAGGGATGAAATTAGATATCCCATACTCATTCTCAACCTGTGCCATATCGCCATGATCGAGCCAATCTGCTTTTTAAGGCTGTGAGCAATAGACCAAAAGATAAAGCAATCCCAAATAACCCATTTGCAAAATGCCATGGAAATTTGAACTGATCGACATCGGGGTTCTCATTTTTAGGTATACGAAATTCTTTTACCAAACCCTTGATAGCCTCCTTCGTGAACAAGACAATAATCAAGATGCCAAACAGCTCTCCAGCCACTCTTGTAAACCTGTTGATGATTGAACCGGCACCGAAAATAGCTAGAAGGCATAGAAGCAACGTCGTCCACACACAAGCCCATGCAAGAAACAGCTTATGTCCCAAATCATCTCTACCTTTGACAAAATTATACCTGTATGTATACATGAGAATAGTGGGTTCTGCAACTCCAGGAATTAGCAGGGGCTGTCTACCAAAAATAGCGGGTAGGATTCCACAAATAGCAGTAGAGACCAGCATTTGAATAGCAGTTAAGGTCCCATTCGTGGCTCTATCAAGCTGTTCCCCTTCTAACTTTCTTGCAGAGTACTCAATTCAGCTCCTGCTCATCCTGTTGCATAAAAAAAAATCATATGTACCCAATCCGAATGATTTGGTCAAGTCCTTTTTTGAAACGCTGGCGTTACTGCGCTGGATTTATAAAGCAAGTTCTGTGGAGCGAATGAAATACTATTTGAGGACATATCATTCTCAGTTGTGGGCATGTGATAGTCAACATTTCTGAAGTAAGGAATATGAAACGATATCTGAAACAACGAATTCATATAGCGTGTCGCCCCTTGTTTCTTCAGCACAACAAAACCCACCTTATTTTATGAATCATACGCCCAATATTCAGGTATCCTTCGTGCACTGGCTCTTGGAGAAGAATTGAGCCACAACAAATTTAATTTATGATGTCTTGATGATAAATTTCAGCCTTAGGGCTATGTGCGTCACGCAGGCTACCCAGTGCGCCGCGCCATGTGAGTGTGCCGCGTTAGTGCAAAAAATGCATTGTGGAGGAGCGCCCAGTGCGCCGCGCAACCCATGTGCATCGCGCCATGTGCTCTATGCGCCGTGCACCCAAATCCACACTCAGTTTGCCTTGTGTGAATGTGATTGCTTTTGATTCTTCTAAAGCGACCTCTTCCACTGAGCTGCTACTCACATCTTCATATTCATACACATTTTGTGCATGATTTTCCTTAGTAGTAAGAGCATGCTTTTTCAATTGCACTTTTATTGATTCTACAGAATCTAATGAACATTTCTCATCTTCAGAAAACCCAGAATTACCTTTATCGACAGAAGAAGAAATCAAAAAGTAATAGCTTTGATTGTGATCCCTATTATCATTTTCAGTATGCAATTCAGTGCACCTTGAAGATTCAGTAGAATCCTCTTCGCCATCGCCAACCTTAACAGGCATTGAAGACAGAGCAGACAAAGCACTCTCAAATTCTGGAGCATCTGAGTTGTGGACTAGGGTATCAACTCCATCCTCACGATCCTCAACATGCCTTGTATATTCGTCATTACCTGCTGATTCTTCATCGCATCAAGAAAATTGGATTTGTTTTTCAAAATGGGTTTGATACCCTATTTGGATTATCCAACATTATTTGATGAAGTTTCCTTGGTGAATTTGATTTTGACAAAGGATTGACGAGACTGAGTCTAACATTGGCTCCAATTGGGATGGTAGCTTTCGCTTTGTGGAGGTGCCAAGAACTGCAGATCTTTGGGTGAGCAGACAGTGCCTTCATCCATTGGGCTATGGAGTCATCATTTCGACAACCAACACAGACTTTGACACATTTAGTGACTAAAACTGTACTCAAACTGGCTTAATGCGAACTGAAATGACTGAAAAACTGACTTGACAAACTGTACTAAAAAACACTAAGACCTAGACCTAAAACTTAAAGCTTGGTGGCAGCACCTAGCCACCTGTGTTTCTTACAAGACAATATATCCTCAAACTATATCAAAATGCCAATGCAACCACTCAAGAAGATGGCTTCTTGACTGATTCTTCCTATCAGATCTTCTGGTCAACAGTACAAACTGATCACTGGGCATCCAAAAACATAGTTGACCATGATCTCCTTCATCACTGAACACTGCAATAAACACTTTCACTGCTAGCTGCAACAAACTTGCTAGAGGATCTTGAAAAACATGAAGATTTGCCATTGCCACCTCCTGCTGAAAGAACAAGGTGTCCTTTGCTTCAAATTCTGATCTTCCTTCATCATGTGCTTCAGTAAAAGTATGCTCATGGGCTCCAAAAACTCTAAACAGGTAGATGAGCAGATATCTTCTTGGAAAAACATTTCAACACATGCAACATATGAAGAGGAATCTGGATGGAAATCCTGAATGTTTTGATCTTCTGTGGTGTGAATGTATTGAATGAAGGTCTGATC
>Ga0115851_100568_pt1 | contig 16963 bp, 8 predicted proteins | sample InSIn2gowninarea_FD_83865 | JGI IMG/M metagenome (GOLD analysis project Ga0115851, IMG submission 83865)
AATGGAAAGCAAGCAGTTTTGGATCAAATTCTGAGTTTTTAAAGGAGCCTAAAGCTCTCAGGGTTGGGCCCAACCAGAGAGCTCATGCCTCCTTCCTTTGTATCAATATTTTTCCTTTAGCATTGCGTTTCTATCTTTTCCTTACATGCATTTGAATATAGCTTGCTGATTTGGATTTCCTATAGTGGTTAAACAGATTAGTTTTATAAGTTAGAATTGCTGTAGCTGTTTGGGAGAAGACTGAGTAGATTAGAATTAATAACAGTTCAAAAAAGGGCCGACTATATGCTCATGATTTCACCTCTTTCTAGAGGTAGGAATCGCAGACTGTGCTGCCCACTCAAAAATATTCATTTACGTGCTCATGCTATCTTGAATGCAGTTTTGTTTCATTTACGTGCTCATGCTATCTTGAATGCAGTCTTGGTGATTGGTAGAAGTGTCCATGAGTGTCAATTTCTTGGAATGCTTCATTGCTTCAGTACCATACAACAATTTCCTTGAAGAATACATTGTTGTTCATTGGTTTAATAAGCGGTTGGCATAAGTTAATAACATTTACTTGCAGGACTTGGATGATTTGTTTCATTTACACTGCGCAACGCTACTCCATCGTTCTCCTACCTTTACAAACCGTGCCCAGACCAACTATCCACCCTCCAACGAAACCCCTTGTTCTTTAACTACCCCACTGCTCATATACCCTGTTTTTTTGGCCTTCCATTCCCTCTACCTCCTCTAAGACAAATCTGCCTCTACACTCACCCTCATCACCTCACCTCTCTGCTGCTGAGCCATCACAACCTCCTCTACTATCCCCCTGGCCGTCCATGCAACCCTTCCTCACTCTCCCACTACTTGAAACTTGGTTTTTGAGCTTCCTGTAGGAATAACAGAACTTCCTGTAGAAGTTCTGAACTTCCTGTAGAACTTCCGAACTTCCTGTAGAAACCCCTGCAGACTTCCTGTAGAAGTCCATAAACTCGGTTGCATAGCATCCAGACTTTGTGGAACTCTCTGAAAGAATTCCAGGGATCCCTTAGACCCTCTCTGAGCCTTCCAACCCTTTCCCAAAGCATTTCATCCCTTGATCCATTCTTGCACAGTGGAAAACTAGTTAAAAGCTCAGGCATGATAATTCTCATAAATTAGTCCAAAATACAAAAAGATGTTTTCTTTAGTTAGAAGTAGTGCAGACACATGCATTTGATCCTCATAGAAGTAATGGCACCCCTTCTCATAGTTTGCATCTTCATTTTTGCATCGGTAAGATTAGCTGGTAGAATTAGGGTTTGCTAGGGTTTACATTTCTTGTTGACTTTTAGTTCCTTTCTGCAAGTAGGTTAATTCCCTTCGAGTTAGCTTCCATTCATCAGTTACAAAGCTTCTTCTAAGAGCTATAGAAGTTGGCTTGAGCCCTCGCAGACTTGTGCCAGCTGACCAAGTGACAGCTGCGGCAAGAACTTGTACTTGTGCATACAGCACCGTCGCTTCCAAGTTTGTTACGAACTACCTGGTTGATAAAATTAGAGAAAGAAGTCCCAGGAGTTGTAGCATTATTGCTACAATACTGGAGCTCATCATCTTTTTGGCGCCGCTGCCGGGGGAGTGTCAGAGTATTAGTGATTGTTGCTTTTCTTCTATTTTCCACTACAACCTTTTGCTAAGTAGTTTATTTCATTTCCATTATGCAATTTTGTTTTTGCAAAAGTAGCTTAGCATTTCCCGCTTTCATAGATTAGCATTTCAATTTTGCAAGCGTAGACTAGCATTTCAATTCCGCAATGCTAAAGGAAAAATATTGATACAAAGGAAGGAGGCATGAGCTCTCTGGTTGGGCCCAACCCTGAGAGCTTTAGGCTCCTTTAAAAACTCAGAATTTGATCCAAAACTGCTTGCTTTCCATTAAGAAATAATAATCATAAGTTCCAGAACATGGCAACAATGGCTACAGCAATAAAAACAGAGCTTAACAGCTCGTAATCGAGGATGCAATCGTTTTTTTCCAAGAAGAAAGAAATCGAAGGCTAAGCTTCATCATTTATACATTATGAGGTTCAAGCTGGCCTCCGAAATTAGTGGGGCTTGGCTTGCCAAACTGAAAGTAAACTGCAGGTTCCTTGAAATCCGTTTGGCTGCCTTCTAACTCGGCTGAGATGGCTGTTGGGGCTCGGAGCTGTGGGTGAGGATCCCGAGGAAGGCCATTTAAGGCTGTGGACAACCTTCCTACATATCCTCAACACCATCTTGGCTGTCTCCTGGTCTTGATCTGCGTGGTTCTGCTCCAATAAATGTCAAAAAGCCTGAAATACACATGTGTTAGCCACCTAGGAATAATGCCTGCCCTCATTCATACAAAAGACATAAATATAGTAAAAAATGATGCATAAGACATGAGAAATGAATGGATGAGCAAGAGTTGTTAGGCTAAATGAGCCCAAAATGTTACCAAAATTGGGGCTCATCAAGTATCAAGGACGAGACTTCATAGAAATATAGATGACTTTTATACATCGTGTTAAATAGTAGCAAAGATGAGGATTCATTTTTGAATAGTAAATTGAATTAAAATTGGACTTCATCTCCTATTTGCACTCAAATTTGATTTCTTGACTTGTTAAATTTTATTTCATCCTACAATGTCTCTCTCACCACTAGCGATCTTTGCATCCCTTCCTTGCTTTGGCTCAGGTATTTAATCATCGTTTTCTGACCATCTGAGCCTCGTACCTTTGTAATAGGTAATGGGTTTCCAATTTTATATTTGTGTGATAGGAAAATGAGAATATCAACTTTTGTAATATAATTTATCTATAAAAACATGTTTTTTTTTTGGCTTAGCCAATATGAATACCATTCTATAACTATGACTTGAATGGAGTAATTGTCCAGGTTCACTTCCATGATTTCATAGTTAATTTTTATCACAATAGAGAGACATTAATCTACAGATGTTAAGTGTCACAAGTATAAATTTTCTTTTTTTTTTAAGTGTGAATATAATTTCTTTAAAGTTTAAATTATTGAAACATCAATAAATTTAAAAATATTAAACTCTACCCTTCAAAGTCAAATGAATCTATGTACATATCTCAGAAGGGTACACCATTTCATAGTTAATTTTTATCACAAAAGGGGTTTAACCCACATATGTTAAGTGTCACAAGTATAAATTTTGTTTTTTTAAGTGAGTATAGAATTTCTTTAAAATTTAAAATTTTGAAGCAACAATAAATTTAAAAATATTAAACTCTTCCCTTCAATTTCAAATGAATCTATGTACATCTCTCAAAAGGGTACATTTTGAACTTAATTTTTATCACAAAGGGGATACTAAACCACATATGTTAAGTGTCACAAGTATAAATCTTGTGTTTTTAAGTGTGAAGTATAGAATTTCTTTAAAATTTAAACTTTTGAAGCATCCATAAATTTTAAAATATTAAACTCTTCCCTTCAATGTCAAATGAATCTATGTACATCTCTTATAAGGGTACACTTTGAAGTGAGATTCCAACAAAACTTTTGAATACAATTTTATAAAAATATAAGGACAATGGGGTACACTTTGAAGTGAAATTTTAGTTTAAAGAAATGAATACAATCAGGTTTTAAAAAATAAATTTATAGTTTTTTCACTCCAAATGGACCTCTATGTGGCTAATCATGCAAACTATCATATTGGAGCTTGAATTTTTTGGCTTCTAATCTTCAAGGTGGATCCAATAAATTTGGAATATTTTACTAAAAATCAACCGCTAAATAGGCAAAGATCCCTATAAAAGCTTGCATTTATAGATTTCTAGATTTAGAAAGAAAATATTAGATGATCTAAAAATAATTAGAAATGTTTGGTAAAGATACAAAGGTTAATTTCATGTACCTAGATGCTCCACTTGCATTTATAGATTTCCAGATTCAGAAAGAAAATATTAGGTGATCTAAAAATAATTAGAAATGTTTGGTAAAGATACAAATGTTAATTTCATGTGCCTAGATGCTCCACTTTTCGCATACCAAGTGTTCATTGCAACCATATTAGTAGAGAGGCAAGATACCATCGAGAAATCCTTCTCAAACTTGGTAGTAAACTAGTTCATCTATGTTTTTGCAAAGGTTGCTACTTGGTTTTGATGTTGCCTTCCCTTGCCCTTCTTCTCTAGACATTGTAATGCATAATGGTTGAAGAACTTGATTTTATTCAAATTCTTCTTCCCTAGTTATGAGACTGTCTCCTCACTCATTCCCTTACCTTTACTGGGTCCTATCTTTGCCCTCCCTGGTTTGACAATTTAGTGATAGGTTTTCATCACCACTCTTCTTGCTCGCCTTTGGCTCCATCTAAGTCTCTTGTTGAATACAACTATCCCAAAGCCTCTTGAAGTTACTAAGATTTTCCTGAGCACAAATACCTTTAATAAATGGTTCCCATGAGGTTGGGAATCCATTTATTACCATGTTCACCAACTCTGCATCTACAACCTTTTATATCCCACTCTTGCTAGTTGATCACTGTTTTGCGTGATCTTCATTAGATAACTGGTAATGGTGTTTGATTTTGTCATATCTACATATCTGAGTTTGTTTCATAATATCATATTTCTTTGTTTCATAATATCATATTTCTATTAATATTTGGAATTTGGTAGAGGATAACCAAGGCATCAAACATCTTCTTTGTTGTTGTCTCTGGGATATGTGAAGAATTGGGTGATCTTTCATGACATCCAAGTTCATCCACTTGGCCTTCACCTCCTTTTTCTCATGGGCCATCACTTGCTGCAGATCTGTAGGTGTAGGCACATCCTTGATGATGTCCCGAATATCAGTTTCTTCCAATAGTAGTATTATCTCGACTTTCCAGGGAAAAAATTTGGAGGAACCATCCAATCTATTCTCAAATATTAGCTACCACCAAATTTGAGATCAAATACACAAAGTTCCCATATATGAAAATAAAACAAAAAAATATCCCCTACAAGAGTTCTTAGTCCTTCAAGTAACAATAATGAAACCCTCTAATTGCTGGTCCATGATTCCTAAAGTTGATATTCTGTTGTAAGCTTTCAGGGAACTCAATTAGAGACTTGCTCATATACATATGAAATTTTCGGAAGGATGTAGATGATCAATTCTCTATGTTTCTCTTGATTAAATAAATCATATATGAACTTATCAATCACATAAATTAATATTTCTGAACATGCAACAATCAGACATATGGTTTGCTAAAATGAGCACAACTCAATCAGAGACCTACTCAGATAGCATAACAAATTTTTGGAAGGCCCTAGATAATCACTGCCTTATCTTTCTCTTGATTAAATAAATTAAATATGAACTTCTAAATCACATAAATGAATATTTCTGAACATGCAACAATCACACATATGGCTGGGAAAATGAACACTGGAAGCAATGCATGAATAACTCACATCCACAATGATTTTCCACTTCAAATCAGCTTATCATTCCAATGATCAAAGCTTACAAGGTACCTCCACAGTCTATTGTAACTTATCAATTATATTGTAAACAAAACACTACATAATGGAGAAGCATATCCTGCTGAAATAGAAGTATGGCTTTGCTCAAGAAAAAATGAAGCAACTACTATGATACAATTGTACAATGTTGCTGTTGTACATATTTCCTGTTGCTTTTTGTGACAACGGATATGCACTTATATGCACTCTCTTTCTTCTCTTCGTTTCCACCTATCTTAAATGTTTTCATGTGTGTTTCAAATTTTCCCATCTTGTCTTATTTATGCTTTGAAATATATAACTAAGCTCTTCAATCCTAGCAACAAATTTCCCATATCTTAGCTACTAATTTCTTTAATCCTGGAAACCACCTTATATCAACAATGAGATGTATGGATAAAGATTAGAACAGATCTAACTTACTAATGTTCTAGAATATTTCATTTAGATTTTTAAAAAAAGAAAACATGGGAAATTTGAATTTCATTTTACTTATTTAAGTGAAATTACAAGATAATATTATTTCTCACTATTCAAACTAGAAGTGGTCGCTACACATCTAGACTTTCTGGCCTGTACATTGACCAACATAGTTAACCTTGTTAAATATGTCCCTGAAAGGTTGGGGATAGAATTTTAATATCAATTTTCAATTTATTTACGCATAACAATTTTCAGGTAGAAGATGCGTGAATCATTTGTGCAGTCGCTGATATTCACCAGGAACTCGGTTAGTGATGTTGTTTTTTTTAAGGCTCTATTGAAATATATAGATTCTGGGTTTGTGCAACAAACTTGTATTTGAAGAGAATAAAAGAATGGCATTCTACATCATGTCTCTTTTACATGGAAGAATCTGGTTTAATTATATTCATGTCTCTTTTACATGGAAGAATCTGGTTTAATTATATAGCTTGTATAACTGGCTATTTTGGCATATATATTATAAATACATTCAACTTCTATTGTAGGTCCTTTAATGAGATCCAGTTTTTCTGTTGAAGTGGCCATTCAGACGTGTTTCATTGCCCTATCTGACTGATTGTAATACTCCCAGCATGTATGATTGGATTATGGTTTCTTGACTTATACCTTACCTTAACAACTAGTTTTCCCATCATTTTTATTTTTATTTTTTCCCTTTTAATTTTTCTTAATTTTTTACACCTATACAGTTCACATTTAATAGTTTTCTTAACATATTATGATTTTGTTAAAAAAACATTATCCATGGGAGAATCAGACAAATATTTTGTGGAGCAATCTTTTCATAAGATGACTAAATCTTAACCAATGTTCTACCAAGTTCTTGTTTCTTTAGTTACATAGACACAATATCTATAATTTATCGTCGTCACTCACTTAAAAGTTGATGCCCATCATGAAATAGCATGTCCACACACCATTAGCACATGGATTAGATTCATTAGTCAGTTTTCAGTAACATTCCTAGACATGAATTAAAAAAAAATCTATACTTAAATTATTGTAATCGTGACCCTTATGAATACACTGCATACATGGCATATAACCTCTATGAATACGTTGCAAACATGGTAAATATGCATAAATCTTTGTTTGAATTACGCTAAATGTTTATCCACACTGTAACACGAATCCAAAGTCTGTTGGAAAACTAAATAACTCAGCATGACTATGGTGTCTAGTCACAATAACCTAGGTTTTGTGAAGCATCCAGAACCTGCTCCACTTCACACCACATGACAGACACTCACCTTGGGATCCATGAAAGACCCATGGCAGATGGAAGCTTTGGGATTACCCCCAGATCGATGGTCATGGTCTAGGGCAACTGTTTGGATGGTGTAGATACGGGGTAGGGTGTTAGAGAGTAACTGCCTCCCCCCTACCTCTAGTCACCCAAACCCTCATTCTCATCCTCTACCGCCGCTAAATGTTTCTCTACAACTTATCCAGAGTTTTGTGGTTTCTCTTCACGATTTTTCCTCATATCACTCTAGTTTACTTCCACGGTTTGAAACTTTGGAGAGAAAGACAATGGCGCTCATTGAACTCACAAAAATGAGTGAGCTCCATTTTTCCTGTGTTCTTCATGCACAGTTTAGTACGATCGCTATCTATGACGTAACAACATGGGCTTTTCTGATAAGAAGGGATGAAGTTGGGTGTTCCCTTGGCGACAAGCTCCTATGCCTTCACCCGACTCATCTTTTGCCCACAGTGATTTGTACAGGTGAGTTGTGGCTTAAGAATTGATGTAATTCCTTCATTATATGTTCAGGATCTGTGTTTTTATTGTTTGATACTAATTTACTTCTCCTTCGTGCAGGTGGAACTATCTTACCGGTACTCATCTGCTGGAATGAGCACGAATTGGTCACCAGTATGTTAGCACTGTGCTTATCTTCATGCAGACTCCTTGGTGTGGTCATTCTTGAGACTGCTTGACCAAGGCTTTTAAATTAGGATTTATGTTTGTATTTTTGTAAACCCCTGAAGTGTTATCTGACTTCTTAGAAACAATCGGTGTATGTAGAAAGAAACTCCATTTTATGAAAAGTCGATAATCTTCATTCCTAGTATTCTGGGTTAGTAAACAACCATATATGGCTTGCTTTCATTCTACAGAAATTTTAATCTTGTTTCTTAAATCTTGAACTATGTTGAGGCAACTTATTTCAATCTTTTGCCAAATGTTTGCGTCCTTTTTATGAAATGTGTCAGGGCTGGCCATGAACTCTTTTAAATTATTAATTCTTAATTTTGCTATTATGGTTCTCTTGTTAATTATATATTTTTCACTCAGTAATGCAAATTTTCTTAGAAGAATTATGTGTATTTTCGTGTGCTTAAATTATAGTTCCTTACACTATCTACACGGTTACAATTCTGTTCTTACAATGGCACTCAAGCTCCTTAATTTTCGACTATACGCCTTTGAGAATAGAGACTATTCCTCGGACGTTGTTTAAACAACTGGTCTCAAACCAACCCCAAACTCTGACAGGGTATACCAAGTTTCTATTGTTAATTTTTTCAATACGTATATAAATAATGTATTACACAATTAGCATTCTACACTCTGACACCTCGTGCATAATTTGCTTATCAAGTTTTTTAACATTGATCTGTTTATTGGTAATATTCGGTTATTAGTTTATCGACAAGCAGCGCAGTTGTATAGATATGTTATTCATCATGACCTGCTACTAGAAGGCAGCGGCTAACCAGCCTGCCATAGGGCATTAAATGCCCGGGGAGATGCAGGCTGGATAACCCGATAACACGCGAGCGAGGAGATTGGGCATTAAATAAAAATTGGGCACTCGCATGTTATCGGGTTAGCCAGCCTGCATCTCCCCGGGCATTTAATGCCCTATGGCAGGCTGGTTAGTTGCTGCCCAGTTTTGTGTTTTACCTGTAATATTCGACTTCTACCGGAAAAATCAGTCATATTATTTTTGTCTATAATCATTTTACTGCTATTTTCTTTAGAACAATTACACAGTCATGTAATTTCTACAGGAAATTACAGGAAATTAACACAGCTTTGTCATGTACTTTTTTCCATAACGTTTTACTTTTATTTTCTTCAAAAAGATAACACAATTATGCAATTCTTACAGGAAAATTAGACAAACCTTCTCTCTTTACTTACAAATATATTGTTTCTGAGTTTATCTATGGTCCATATTAATAATAACAAATTCTTTTGGAAAAATTACATAGGAGAAATATCATGGACGCGTTTCAAACCATCCACTGTGGTTCATCTCAAGGACAAGATAATGAACTAGATCTAGGCAATGAAATAAATAGACAAAGAGAACAACTAGCTAGCCATTAGAAAAATAGCTAGTTTGACTAAAAATATTTATTTTTCTATTTATTATTATTATTATTATTTATTTTTATTTTTTTTATTTTTTTTATTTTATGTTTTTACAGAGATTAAAAAGAATTTTTTTTTTTTTGAGAATGGTCAACAGGTGTTCTAGGCTAACGCCCCACCCTGGGTTTACAGGTGTTTTGGGCTAACACCCCAAACACCCTGGTTACCCTGGTCAACAGGTGTTCTGGGTGTTCTGGGCTAACGCCCCACCCCGGGTCGCCCCACCCCGGGTTTACAAGTGTTCTGGGCTAATGCGCCAAACACCCTGGTTAACAGGTGTTCTCGCTAACGCGCCAAACACCCTGGTTAACAGGTGTTCTGGCTAATGCCCCTTGGCCTACTACAAGACCTGATCTGAAGGGCTTTGGGGAGAATGGACCCTGAGATTTTTATTTTTTTTGAGAATGGTTCATGGACACCCTGGTCAACAGGTGTTCTGGGCTAACACCCCACCCCGGGTTTACAGGTGTTCTAGGCTAACGCCCCAAACACCCTGGTTACCCTGGTCAACAGGTGTTCTGGGCTAACGCCCCACCCCAGGTTTACAGGTGTTCTGGGCTAACGCCCCAAACACCCTGGTTACTCTGGTCAACAGGTGTTCTGGGCTAATGCCCCTTGGCCTACTACAAGACCTGATCTGAAGGGCTTTGGGGAGAATGGACCCTCACCTCTCGATGGTGAGGCACTAATTTTGACCAACTAAGCTAACCCTTGGGGCTATTAAAAATAATAATAATAATTATTTTCTATTATTATTATTATTGTTTTTTTTTAATAAATCAATTTAAGTTATAATACTATAATAAGGATAAATAAATAAATTATATAAAAATAAATAAATAAATAATAATTTGGAAAGTTTTGGAAAATCAAAATAAATAATATTTATATTACAAAAAAAACAAACAAATAAATAATATTTTGGAAAGTTTGAAATTTAAATAATATCAAATTAAATAATATCAATATTATAATAAGAATTAATATTACTAGGAAAAAAATAGGAGATTAGGGCAAAGATCCAACAAGTGCTGATGCTCAACCATTATCTCTGTTAAGATTAACGGACCTCATTTCAATTTCTAAGGCCTCTCTAAATTTACGAAGATGAAAATGGTCAACCCTAGCTATGACTTTACCCTCTTCTACACATATGTGATGATTGGTCTTTTCTGCATGTTATGCCAAGGCTGAACAGCAAGACCTCTCGTGTTTGTGTTTGAAGACCTCTCGTGTTTGTGTTTGATGTCCGCAGCATATTCACAAAAAAAAACCTAGGAGATCAGGAAGAGATCCAACATCTGCTAATGGACCTTTTTTCAATTTCTAAGGCCTCTCTAAATTTACAATGATGAAAATGGTCAACCCTAGCTATGACTTTAGCCTCTTCTATACATATGTGATGATTGGTCCTCCCATGCTGACATCCTCCTCCATGCTTGATGTCCATGCCCACTCGATGTCCATGCCCATGCTTGATGTCCGCAGCATGTTCACAAATCCTCTGAATCCTCTAATTTATTGATTGACTAGTCTCACCAATGTAAGGAGTCCTATAGGAACAAGGAATAATATAAACTCCCTTCACATCCTTGGGGTTAACCAAAAATAAAAATAAAAATAAAAATTATAATAAATAGAAAAATAAATATTTTTAGTCAAACTAGCTGTTATAACTGCTAGTTAGTTGCTCTCTTCATCTATTTATTTCTGCTCTCTTCATCTATTTATTTCATTGCCTAGATTTGATTCATCATCTTGTCTTGGAAATATATTGTTACAGAAAAGAGGATGGTCCTCCCAACCTATGAGAACCAGACTCACACCTGGTAATCCCCCAAGCCAAATCTATGATCAAAACAATGAGACTAGTCTCCTGACCACCTCGTCCCTACTAGCTTTGGTCTTTAGCAATTCACTAACCCAGTGTCCTCTTGATGTCCTGTTAGCCTCTGCAAAACCAAAATAGCATTGTCACCCTTTCCTCTCTTTTTTCATCACAACCATTAACTGTCTTTAACTGTTTGAGCACTATATGAATCTTGTCTCACATCCATCCATTTTGTAATCGTGTAGGAAACCCTTCCTAAACATTTCCAAAAACACATATATTTACTTATATACATAGCGGTTATAATTTCCAATGAGTCTTTTACTGCAATAAAAAATTAATACTACAAATTATCCCCATAATTGAGCGATATTACATATCGCAAGGAACAAAAGTGTTTCAAGAAGAAATATATATAAATTACAGCATCGAACGTGGCAGACTAGATGTTGGATCAACATGAATAAAAAATAACATCATGAATAAATGAAAGAATGTGTGAGTCCATAGTACAATGATAGTATCATCCTACACACAGTTACATGAATTAATTACTAGTGTTTAATATTAAATAGATAACAAAAGTGTTTCAAGAAGAAATATATATAAATTACTGCATCGAAAGTGGCAGACTAGATGTTGGATCAACATGAATAAAAAATAACATCATGAATAAATGAAAGAATGTGTTAGTCCATAGTACAATGATAGTATCACCCTACACACAGTTACATGGATTAATTACTAGCGTTTAATATTAAATAGCCTTGATCAATAGATGGAAAGACTGATGAGAACGACATTGAACATCGCAGTGATGGGGAGGCTGGCGGACGATGTAGGTTTCTGGAAGGTATGCGTCTCCTTTGCTTGAACTCGGAATTTGTAACGTTGGCAACTTACATAACCCTAACTAACAATAACTCACTGTAACCAACCAATATTCGCATCGAATGACTGATAATAATTCAATGGTCTAATACACAAGATCGAAGGTCTCAAATAGTGCAAAGTGGCAACCAGACAAGTTCTTTTCAAAGAAAAACACCTTATGGCATAAATATGCGTATACATCTTAATGATGGTAAAGTAGACTCTATTAATAATAGACCCAAGTCATATCTATAACATGTTCCTTCCATCATATTTAATAAGTGGCTCATCTATCATATTTATTGATATGGTGAATATTTGGTGGTATATGAAGATCACAAAATTGGAAAAGATAATGACATTTTATGTTAATTAAAAGAAATATTTTTTCTGAGAGGAAGTGTGTCATATCAATATTACGTTCCCATGATGATTAGGGACTAATTCATAAAGGGCGGTTTATTTATCAAATTGTTGAATAATTCGTGAGTGGTGGAAGTTTATTAAATTTGGAATTTTTATCAATTATTAATTTTGGAATTTTTATTGGTTATCAAATTATTAAATTAATAATATGTTTCTTAATTTTTAAATTCATTAATTTATGCGTAACTTTTATAGGAAATTTACAAAACTTCAATGATATTTTTATTTTTGGTTAACTGTTTTTATTAATTATATAAAAATAATAATTATTAAATTTATAACACTTTTTTTTTATAATTTTTTCATTAATTATATAAAAATAATAAATTATTAAATTTATAGCGTATCTTTTTATAATTTAATTATCTTATTTTTATCCGTTTATAAGAAGTTACACAATTTTAAAAAATAATTTGAAATCATTTTGATAAAAAATGTATTAATATTATTTTATAATATATAATATTTTTTACTTATTTTTAATTTATATAGAAAGTATATTAATTAGAAAGAACGCTATAGGTGTTCATTTCAATCTTGTTTCAATTTTGTGTGAATTTTTTCATCTTGTTTAATTTACAAAAAAATTCAATCTTGTCTCAATTTTGTGTTATTTTTTCATATTTTTAATTTACAAAAAATATTGAGGCGCCTAACCCTTAGCCTAGAGCATCAGGGAGAATTGACCCTATAACTTTCTATTAACAAAGTGTTTTAATAATGGGAACTCCACGAATTGAGCTAATCCTTGAAGTTAATTCAAGCTTGTGTGATAAGATTTAATGAAGCTCTTTTAATTATTTTTTAGTTTTTAAACTTTAATTTCATAATTTATGTAAAGCTCATAGTAATTGAGAATCAACAAGAATATCTTTGTTACCACTATGGTTTGCACTTCAATTTAATAACATATATGGTACATATGATGAAGGGTTGGAAATGGTAGTTGTCTAATGGTTTTAAATATAAATAATAATCACCAACTATAAAGGGACAAGGACAAGAAAATACAGGGCTATTATTCCAAACACGGTGGCCAAAGAAGTTAGCCATTTTAATTTAAATTTTTATTATACTGATATTCGAGAAATTAAAGGATAACATGGTTATGTGAGTCTCTTGTGTGAGGCCATGTGGTATTTTGAGAGCATGCATATTTAACTATACTTGCTCTGTTTGTTTGGTTTAAATTTTTATTATAATGATACTGGAGAAACTAAAGGATAACATGGTTATGTGAGTATCTTGTGTGAAGCCATGTGGTATTTTGAGAGCATGCATATTTAACTATAATTGCTCTATTTGTTTGCGGAATTGACTTCATTCATTCTTCACTTCCATTGTGGTGTTCTTGCTTCTTGAAGAGAAGAAGGGTTTTATGGAATAAGAGTCATTATTATGGCTATAGTTTATTACTCATTGTTTTATGGTTGAGAAATGCATATATGATTTAACGCATTGTTATTTTTGGTGAACTTGTTCATAGGTTGAGGGTTTTGGAGCTTATAACATTGAGATTTATTAACTAGTAACATTGAGGCCTAGAGGGAAATGGAATAACCCAAGAGATTCACTGTAAAGAAATGGATTTATTTCCTTCGACTATACAAGAAAAATGAGAAAGAGATCTAGACATTGATATTTCCTTGGGATCGATTTAGTATCTAGGGTAGATGTGGATATTGTGTAAATTATGGGAACACAAAAATCTTGAGAGATAACTAAACGTGAAAGTTAGAGTCAGTTGAGGTAGCCATCCTTGTGGTATCATAGCCTTATCTCAGCGGTGGCTTGTTGTAGAAAGTGAATGTGCAACAAAGTCTATAATTGAGTGGAACCTCCAACAACTATACTTAGTTGGTGAATCTTTCATTAAAACGTAAGTGATTTTTGTGTATTTATATTGAATTATGTTACTTAATGGTTATCTATCTCTTATATGTTGTATGTATTCTAGAGTAATTTCCCTATATAACTAATCATCTTACATGCCATTTTCCTTGTTCATAAAATAAATAGATTCTTTAATTTCTTATTTTAAAGAAATGGTCATAATTTCAAAAATTTTCCAATGAGAAACATTTTTGAGTTACCTAAGCATGTGCATGTTATAGTTGTATGTCGTAAGTGTGTAATAGATTGGTATCAAAGTGTTACTTGTAGTGCTTTGGCTACATGGGATGGATACTAATTTAACTTTGGTACAAAAACCAAGTTGGGGGTTCCTCGACAATTGGAGAGATTTCTTGTAAAATATGGAATTTTGAATTTTTCGAATTTTAGATTTTTTGTGCATCATGATGTGTTGGATGACATGGAAGTGATGTGGATGCCACAATTTAGGTGGTGTGACAATGTCATTATGTACAATGTCTATGACCATGTGGTATGGCACAATGGTAGAGGCAGATGCCTAGAGTGCATCATTGTAGGGTTAGAGTTGATGAGGACATCATGACACCTCAACACCTTAATAGAAACTATAAGTCATTTTCAAGCATAATTGGAAATGTCTGAAAATAATTCACAATGACCTAAAGCCAATAGATGATTTCCATGTGGTTCAAGAGTGATAATGTTTTTTGGGAGCTCATGGAAAATTAACTCTCCCCGATTTATAACATTTGATCGTAATTTATCTAGGTTGTATTTTTCATTGTCATTGGATCATGTGATTGAATAGAATCCATGCTAGGTGTTGTGAGATGAGCTCAACACTTGTTGATTTATGAAAGGTGGGTCACCCCCATGTTGTTATTTCTGTGCCCCATAGAATCCGTCTTTTGTTATTTTTGTGGCATTATATTATTATTGTTAGGTCGGTTGGATTATATTGTGATTCCTTAGACTCCTATATATAGAAAGGAGGTTTTGTCATTTGTATCATCCAAGAATTATTCATTTATGTAATGTAAAGGAGGTTGTCCCCTCGAAGAGGCTGAATTCTAAGGCGTTGATCTATCTTTTCTATCTTTTCTTGAGCTGGTTTCATAACATAATCAAATACTAGTTTAAAATATGTTTATTGATCTAGGAGTTTCTCTCAATTCATGACTAGCGAACTATATTAGAACTCAATCTTTAGGGCTCCCTAAGAAAAACTACAATTCTGCTTTAGGTTGTTGAGCAATCAATAGTAGAACCAAATGGTATGATACAATGTGTCATTTTCTCAATTGATTCTTGCAATTACCCCATTGATTTCCTAGTCTTACATCCAAAAACAAGTTCAATGGATATCCACTCATCTTAGGGAAACTTTGTTTAGTTGCACCAAATTAATGTATCAGTTGTAGAGATAGTAACATGACCATCACTAATGGTAAATCCTATAAAAAACTTGAGTTGTATCCTCTTGTTCAACCTCTGGTTCAAGAATATCTTCCTATTTGGGTGGAAGATGAAGAAGAATACAATTCCATCCTTTAATCATCATATCCTATTTGTACCATTGATCCCTGCTTGCACGTCTTCATTTACCACAATGATTTCACCTTTGGGAAACCCTAGGCATTGAGGCTCTCATGAATACGAAATTTAGTGAAGATGATTCAAATTCTATTTTGTTTTCACAATCAATATCCTATTATCATGAAAATTGATGGTATAAATAATGGTAAAAAGCTAGAGAAACTATCAATCTAAGGAAGAATGAGTGGGTAGAATTGCTCTCTAGTATATGTGATAAAGATACTATCAAAATAACTGAAATATGCCCCTATAAATTATTAAAAATCAACACCTCCCTTACTATTGATCAAGAACAATAACTATTTGCTATTTTGAGAAAGCACATTGAAGCTTTTGCAAGGGATTATAAGGGGATGGAAGAAATCCATCCATATGTATATAACCAACACATTTATATTAAATGTTATAAATCGGGGAGAGTTAATTTTCCATGAGCTCCCAAAAAACATTATCACTCTTGAACCACATGGAAATCATCTATTGGCCAAGAGCTCGTGTCGAACTTGCAAGTTATTGTGAATTGTATATGTAGGCTACACTCTCTACTTCCACTAGTTTTTTTTATGGTTGGAGTATAAGCGTTTGATTAATGAGATGGAATATAAACAATTCACACATGTTGCAAAGTTCTAGAAATTCAAAAGTAAAGTGCCGAAAGCTACTTGTAGGAAAGTAAACAAATTTCTAGGAAAGTAAACACTCTTGTAGGAAATTAAACATGCTTGCAAGAAAGTAAAAATGCTTACATGAAATTAACACACTTGTAGGAAAGTAAACATGCTTCTAGAAAATTAAATATCACACTTGAAAAATTGAAACAGCACACTACTAGCTAGTGGGTTTAGGAAGCTTAACGTTGTAACCCCTAACTGAGGTAGAAAAATTGTTGATGTAGCCAATGGACATTGCCTTGACATGGCACTAATTTCCATGTGGTAAACTGGAAACATGTCAAGTCTTCTCCTCTACCACCTTCCCTATCTCACCAGGCCCCCCCCCCAC
>Ga0115851_100570_pt1 | contig 16953 bp, 13 predicted proteins | sample InSIn2gowninarea_FD_83865 | JGI IMG/M metagenome (GOLD analysis project Ga0115851, IMG submission 83865)
AATAACAATAAGGGGATACAATGACAATAATAATAAGGGAATACACTAGTATTATAGGGGCCTAACGCCAAGTCTACTTTGGTAGTACATTAGCATTAGAGCCTAAGCCTATAATCATCTGGTCCATGTTAAAATTGCCAATTTGTGTTGTCAACCACATATCCCTACCAATCATCTTCTTGCTTCGGTTCACCTTATTCACTGTGCCTTGTTCTGGTAATAAATTTCCTTGCTAATGTAATTATCTATTAGTTCTTGTAGTCCTTCAACATCCTTCTGATCCCTCAGTAGCTTCGTGCATGTTTCCACAAATGACTTCAGCACTGTGGGATCAGAGTCATCTGTCGTAGTAATTTATTCTGGTTTCTCATTTCGTGGGACTATTGATATCGAAGTTTTAGACGTAGAAGCACCTTGATCCATAAAAAAAAAAATTATTGCCTCACTAAACACCTCCTTTTCTATTTGTAGGTCATGTTATCACTCCTCCTGATCTCCAAGTCTGAGGAAGAGTCCAGTTGAGGTGGCCACAGACCAATCTTTTGACTTGGTAGCTAGTCCCACTAGGCCAGAGAGGGCTCTCTCCAAAGGATCACAACCGAGAGGGCTAGATAGATTAGGGTTTTAGGTTAGATATAGTAGCTCCGGGTTTTGATTTGATTTGATTGGGGTAGTCACTGGATGAGTGAATTAGGTCAGAGAGTGAACTAGGTCAGGGCATGAGAGAATCAGAATTGCAGACATCCGATGGGGTAAGGTAGGCAAGTAATTTAATACTTTCTAGTATATTGATGAAATGGTTTAGACTGATGAGGTGCTAAAAAGAGAATGGAAGTCATGAATTATTTTTAAACTGAAGGAATGAAACACATTATGATGATTTTCCCAAAACAGATCATATAAGATGAATTTTCCTTATCAAACCTTGAAAATCAAATACATTTAGAATTTAAATGGATCATGGAAGATATAAAACACTCACACACATGAAACTGAAGAAGAAATAATATCAAAATACCATGCCACAGGAATCCCACTAAAATAGCTGCAACTCATCCAATATATTCCATGCCAAAGTCTGAAACACTAATACAACATCCAGTGGAGTCCAACCACTCAACAAAGTGAAGAAAGGGAAGATATAGACCTCAAAACAAACTCCTCCCAACCTGAGGGGTCGAATCCATGACAAGAGGAGTAGTTCCACCAAAAACTAAACTGACAACTAGAGTGTAGGGTGGTCAAAGTGTCTCATCCCCACCTCCTCCCTCACTTTTTGGAAACTGATTCATTACATCACAAAAAGAGTTTTGACCTCGTGTATTTACACTAGGTAACTATAAAAACATAAGTATTACATTTATCATATCAATTACATCAGTAAAATGTTGATTTCCCATAGGTAAAAATCAAATCTGGAGAAGAACAGTGAAAAACTAGGCAACTGGTCAAACGTGCAATGCCTGTCTCAAACACGCAGTGCCATCTTCATACCCACTTTTTCCTACCTTCTCAATGGAAAAATTGAGTCCAAGATATCTCATTGGAAATATTATCCTATCTAGTTTCCACATATTCCTTTATTTGTCAAAATGACTTTGATTGGACTCTCCAAAAGTTCATTCCCCCAACACTGGTCAAACGCGCAGTGCCAGAAAGAAGTGTGAAGCAATGACTTCAAATTGACTTTTGAGTGCCTTCCTAAAATCCAAATTGAGTCCATGATAGATTTTTAGAAATATATATCTCTTTACTACACAATAGAGCTATCAAGCACTAAAAATAATCAAGTATAGCCCAACAAAAACCAATCCTCCCAAGATTGGTAAAAAAGTGCAGAATGAGTGTGCAAAAATGAAGTGTGATCTTGGAGGAAACATTTCGAGGTCTTCATCAACTTGAACTTGAGTCAATGATATCTTATTGGAAATATATTTATGTGTAGTTATCATTTGACTTATCAATAAAGTCATTTAGATATTCCATCTAGGAGAAAATTGATTTTCCCAAGGTCACTACAAAAGTGCAGCAACTCTCTTATAGAAACTGTATTTTTGACATTCCTCCAACAGCGTAGCACCTGTGTAAAAAATGATGGCAGTTTTATAGCCTTAGACTATTATGGTATGGAAAAAAACCTCTCTTGCTTTTGTAAAATTCATCTGTTTTTGGTTGGAAACATACTTTGAAGCAAAACTGGTCCTATGTGTGGCAAATGATTTGTCCCTTGGAATGACTTCTTAAAAAATGATGGAGACATGTTGTTTGTTCATTGGAATGGCCTCATAATTTCTAAAATTACTTCACTTAGGAATCCTATGCTCAGATGTCTTTGATTCCATAGCCAACCCTAGATCAATGCGAGAAGAAATTCGGTTTAGTGTAGGCAAAACAGGGGATTTGGAAAATCTATAGGAATGAAGGGAAGTAAAGGGGATATGGGGCTTCTAAATTCTTATGAAAATTTTTGGAGGTAGGGAGGGACGTTAGGAAGTAAGGGAAACTGGAATTTTAAGGATGGAGTGAGGGGAAGGGGTCCAAAAGGGCGAAACACAAGCCTAGTCTAGAAAAGTGTTAAAAGCGTAGCAATAGGCTAGGGTTTGTAGAAAAATGATAATTTTGAGGGATATGAGTGATGGGAAGTGTTTAGGAAGGTATATTAATGGTAGGGGAAGATGTAAGACCATTAGGATAAACATTTTGTTGATGATTAAACCATGGAGGCCATGAAACCAATAAAAATTTCCTCAAAACCCTCGGACAGGGAAATGAGAGGAATGGGCATGGGAGAAGGTAAAGGGAGGTAGATGGAGTGTAGGTGAGTGTGTTTTTTTTACTAGGGCTACCATCAGTGAGTAGATGTTTTGAATGAGGACATAAGTGGAATGACAAAAATTTCTGAGCGAGACCTTAATATGAATATGAAAAGAGGAGTTTTGATCACTGATGGCAGTATGCAAATATTGAAACTAACATCAGCCTTATTAGTGATGACAACTCCTTGGGGGTTTCATGAACACCATAAACCAAGTGCCTAACCATGTGGGCCAGTATGGTTGAAAACTTAAACTCAAACTGAACACTGAAAACACACACACTAAAAACTATAAACTAGATGTTGAAGGATGATTGTCCAACAAGCTTATTGCACACTTATCCTACACCAATTTACTAAAAAATTAGTGAGTCAAGTGATACTAAAGTGCCAAATCAAACAATAAAGCAGTTGTTGTAATGATGAGGTTGTTTGATGGTGTTTGAACCAAAACATAATTGGAAATTCTACCAGCAATATATACACATAATACCTTTGGCTCTATAAAACGAAATCTGGTTTGTCATTCAAACTAAGAAAATATTCCACATATGTTTCTATAGGTTCATAAAAATAAGATTATATCCACTGCCCCAACTCATTAACATATGCTCTTAGCTGGAGATTCTCACATCTTTGTTGTAAATCAAAACATCTGTCAATCCAACCATCCAAGAGCAACCTTGCCTTTTCTTCTTTGGGAGGAGGGAGAGTTTCCAAGAACTATTTAGGATCATGGAAATCATATGATTCAATATGAACCTCCAATAGTTCAATTTCATTTTCTAATCTTTCAACAACTAAACCAAGAAAATAATTTTTACTTTCAGGTGCAAGTCGGCTAGATTTCAAACAATGAAATACTGATGTTGAGAAATTCTGATCAATCTAAAACTATTCTCACTTATTCCTTAAAGTTATTAATATTTCACCAGATAAAATATTTTCCACATATCCTGTCATCACTGATTACCATCAATGCTCTGAAATCTGGATTCTTTGGCAGTGAAGTCGCTCTGAACTTTGAAGCTCAAGATGTTGAACAATGGAGTCACCAGGTGGATAATTCAACCTTCTTGTGTCCAACTGCTATCCACCATCAACAACTGGATTTGAGTAATTTTCATTCTTTCCAGAGGAAGATAGAGCTTCTGGTCCCTGGCAATGCCACCAATATGTTATCACTCCTTTGGATCTCCAAGGCTAAGGAAGAGTCTAGTTGAGGTAACCACATACAAATCTTTTGACTTGGTAGCTTTCCCTACTAGGAAAGAGATGGATCTCTCCAATGGATCATAGTCGAGAGGGATGGATGGATTAGGGTTTTAGGCTAGATATAGTAGCTCAGGGTTTTGATTTGATTTGATTGGGGTAGTCACTGGATGAGTGAATTAGGTTAGAGAGTGAACTAGGTCAGGGCATGAGAGAATCAGAATTGCAAATATCTGATGGGGCAAGGTAGGTAAGTACCTTAATACTTTGTATTATATTGATGAAATGGTTTAGACTCATGAGGTGCTAAAAAGAGCATGGAAGTCATGAATTCCTTTTAAACTGAAGGAATGAAACACATTATGATAATTTTCCCAAAACAGAGCGTAGAAGATGAATTCTACTTATCACACCTTGAAAATCAAACACATTTAGAATTCAAATGGATCATAGAATATACAAAACATTCACACACATGAAACTGAAGAATAGATAATATCAAAATACCATGCCATAGGAATCCCACCAAAATAGTTGCAACTCATCCAATATATTCCATGCCAAAGTATGAAACACTAATACAATATCCAATGGAGTCCAACCTCTCAAAAAAGTGAAGGAAGTCAATATATAGGCCTCAAAGAAAATTCCTCCCAACCTCAGGGGTCGAATCCATGAGAGGAGGATCAGATCCACCAAAACCTAAATTGATAGCTAGAGTGTAGAGTGGTCAAAGTGACCCATCCCTCATTTTTTGGAAACTGATTCATTACATCACAAAAAGATTTTTCACCTAATTTATTTACCATAGGTAATAGTAAAAACATAAGTATTACATTTATAATATCAATTACATAAGTGAAATGTTGATTTCCCATAGGTAAAAATCCAATCTGGAGAAGAACACTGAAAACCTAGGCAATTGGTCAAACTCGCAGTGCCATCTTCAAACCCACTTTTTCCTATCTTCCAGGTATCCAAATGGAGGCTACAATAGATCATTGGAAATTGTGTCATCTCTATATTCCAAATGTGCCTTTAGGTTTCAAAATGGTTTTGAGTGGATCCTCCAAAATGTCATTCTCCCAAGACTGGTCAAATGTGCAGTGCTAGAAGGAAGTGCACAACGCTAACTGCAAATTGAGCCCAAGATAGATCATTGGAAATATCTCTCTCTTGTCTACAATGCACCTATCAAGCACTAAAAATGATCAATTATAGCCCCTCAAAAGCCAATTCTCCCAATATTGGTCAAAACGTGCAGAATGAGGGTGCAAATATGAAGTGTGATCTTGCAGGAAATGTTTTCAGTCTTCCTCAACTCCAAATTGAGTCGATGATAGCTTATTATAAATATATTCCAGTATAGTTATCATTTGACTCATCAAGAAAGTTATTTGGACACTCCATATAGGAGAAAAATTGATTTTCCCAAGGTCACTCCAGAAGTGTTGCAACTCTTTTATAACAACTGTATTTTGGACATTTCTCTAAAACCATAACACCTGTGTAAACAATGAATGATATTTTTTGATCCTCGTACTATTATGGACCAAAACCTCTCTCACTTTTGTAAAATTCATCTCTGTTTGGTTGGAAACATACTTTGAACTAAAACTAGCCCTATGTGTGGCAAATGATTTGTCCCTTGGAATGACTTCCTGAAAAATGATGGAGACGTGATGTTCATGAGTTGGAATGGCCTCATAATTTCTGAAATTACTTGCCTTAGGCCTCCTCTGCTCATATGCCTCTGATTCCATAGCAATCCCTAGCTCAGTGGGAGAGGAAATTAAGGTTTAGTGTAGGCAAAATAGGGGATTTCGTAAATCTATAGGAATGAAGGGAAATAAAGGGGATAGGGGGTTTATAAATTCATAGGAAAATTTTGGAGGTAGGGAGGGATGTTAGGAAGTAAGAGAAACTAGAATTTTAATGATTGAGTGAGGGGAAGGGGTCAAAAAGGGAGAAACATAGGCCTAGTTTATAAAAGTGTCAAAAGCATACTAATAGACTAGGGTTTGTAGAAAAATGATGATTTTTAGGGATATGAGTGATCGGAGGTGTTTAGGAAGGTATATTAAGGATAGGGGAAGGTATAAGTGCATCAGGATACAAATTTTGTTGATGATTTAACCATGGAGGTCATGAAATGAAGAAAAATGTCCTCAAAACACTCGAAGAGGGAAATGAGAGGAATGGGCATGGGAAAAGGTCAAGGGAGGTAGATGGAGTGTAAGTGAGTGAGGTTTTCTGACTAGGACTACTATCAGTGAGTAAATTTTTTGAATGAGGACCTAGGTGGAATGACAAAAATTTCTGAGCGAGACCCTAATATGAATACAAAAATAGGAGTTTTGATCACTGATGGAAGTATGTCAAAACTGACACTAACATCTTCCTCACTGGGGATGACAGCTCCTTCGAGGTTTCAAGAACACTGTAGACCAAGTGCCTAACTATGTGGGCCAATACAGTCAAAAACTTACAACCAAACTGGACAATGAAAACACACACATTACAAATTGTAAACTATATGCTGAAGGATTCTTGTCCAACAAGCTTATTGCAAACTTATCCTACGCTAATCTACTGCAAAATCACTAAATCAAGTGATACTAAAGTTCCAAATCAACCAATCAAGCAGTTGTTGTAATGATGAGGTCTTTTGATGGTGCTTGAACCAGAACATAATTGGAAATTCTACCAGCAATATATACACATAATACCTCCAGCTCTGTAAAAGGAAATTTGGTTTTTCATTTAAACCAAGAAAATATTCCATATATGCTGCTATAGTATCATAAAAATCAGATTCTATCCACTGCGCCAACTCAGTAGCATATGCTCTCGGCTAGAGATTGTCACATCCCTGTTGTAATCTAAACATCTATCAATCCAACCCTAAGGTCAGCCTTACCTTTTCTTCTTTGGGAGGAGGGAGAGTTTCCAAGAACTATTTAGGATCTTGGAAATCATATGATTCAATATGAACATCCAATAGTTCAATTTCATTTTCTAATCTTTTAGCAACTAAACCAAGAAAATAATTTTTACTTTCAAGTGTGAGTCGGCAAGATTTCAAATAATGAAATACTGATGTTGAGAAATTTTGATCAATATGAAATTCTTGTAACTCAATCCTTAAAGTTAGTAATATTTCACCAAATAAAGGATATACCACATATCCTCTCATCAATGATTACCATCAATGCTCTGAAATATGGATTCTTTGGTAGTGAAGTCACTTTGAACTTTGAAGCTTGAGATCTTGAACAATGGAGTCGCCAAGTGGATGATTCAACCTTCCTGTGTCTCACTTATGTCCACCATAAACAACTGGATCTGATTCATTGTCATTCTTTCTCGAAGAAGATAGAGATTTTAGACCCCAGCAACGGCACCAGTATGTTATAAGTCCTCCGGATCTCGAAGGCTGAGGAAGAGTCCAGCTAAGGTAACCATAGACCAATCTTTTGACTTGGTAGCTAACCCTAACAGGCCGAAGAGGGCTCTCTCCAAAGGATCACAACCAAGAGGGCTGGATGGATTAGGGTTTTAGGCTAGATATAGTAGCTCAGCATTTTGATTTGATTTAATTCGGGTAGTCACTTGATGAGTGAATTAGGTCAGAGAGTGAACTAGGTCAGGGCATGAGGGAATCAAAATTTTAGACATCTGATGGGGCAAGGTAGGCAAGTAATTTAATACTTTGTAATATATTAATGAAATGGTTTAGACTGACAAGGTGCTAAAAAGAGCATGGGAGTCATGAATTCTTTCTAAACTGATGGAATGAAACACATTATGATGATTTTCCCAAAACAAAGCATAGAAGATGAATTCTGCTTATCGCACCTTGAAAATCAAACAAATTTAGAATTGAAATGGGTCATGGAAGATACAAAACATTCACACACATTAAACTGAAGAAGAAACAATATCAAAATACCATGCCACCTGAATCCCACCAAAATAGTTGCAACTCATCCAATATATTCCATGCCAAAGTTTGAAACACTAATAGAATATCCAATGGAGTAAAACCCCTCAAAAAAGGTGAAGAAAGGGAATATATATACCTCAAAATAAAATCCTCTCAACCTCAGGGGTCGAATTCATGAGAGGAGTAGTAGTACCACCAAAAACTAAACTGATAGCTAGAGTGTAGGGTGGTCAAAGTGACTCATCCCTCACTTTTTGGAAACTGATTCATTACAACACAAAAAGAGTTTTCACCTAATGTATTGAACCTAGGTAATAGTAAAATCATCATCATTACATTTAACATAACACTTACATCAGAAAAATGTTGATTTTCAATAGGTAAAAATCAAATATGGAGAAGAAGAGTGAAAAACTAGTCAACTAGTCAAACGCGCAACGCCTGTGTCAAATGCACAGAGCCGTCTTTAGACCCACTTTTTCCTGCCTTTCGATGTCCAAATGGAGCCATTATAGCTCATTGAAAAGTGTATCCTGGCTAGCTTCAAAATATGCCTCTTGATTTGACCTCCAAAACTTCATTCTCTCAAGACTAGTCGAATGTGTAGTGGCAGAAGGAAGTGTGCGACCCCTACTTCAAATCGACTTTCGAGTGCCTTCAAAAAATCCAAACTGTGCTCATGATAGCATGTTGGAAAGATATCTCTCTTGGATACACAATGGACCTATCAAACATTGTAATGGAATTCTCCCAAGACTGGTTAAAACGTGCAGAATGAGGGTGCAAAAATGAAGTGTGATGTTGTAGGAAACATCTGGAGGTCTTCCTAAACTCCAAATTGAGTTAATTATAGCTAATTAGAAATCTATTTCTGACTAGTTATCATTTGACTCATTAAGAAAGTCATGTGGACACTCTGTATAGGAGAAACATTGATTTTCCCAAGGTCACTCTAGGAGTGCAACAACTCTCTTATAGCAACTACATTTTTGACGTTTCTCCAAAACCATAACACTTGTGTCAAAAATGAAGGAGGTTCTTTTTATCCTTGGACTATTATGGTCAAAAACCTCTCTCATTTTTGTAAAATGCATTTTTTTTCGTTGGAAACATACTTTGAGACAAAAATGGCCCTATGTGTGGCAAATGATTTGTCCCTTGGAATGAGATGGAGTGTAGGTGAGTGAGGTTTTTTCACTAGGGCTACCGTCAGTGAGTAAATGTTTGGAATGAGGACCTATGTGGAATGAAAAAAATTTCTAATTGAGACCCTAATATGAATATGAAAAGAGGAGTTTGATCACTGACGACAATATGCAAATACTGACACTAACATCAACCTTACTGGGGATGACAACTCCTTGCCGGTGTGAAGAACACTAGAGACCAAGTCCGTAACCATGTTGTCCAATACAGTCAAAAAATTACAACCAAACTGAACACAAAAAACTCACACACTGCAAACTCTAAACTAGATGATGAAGGATGCTTGTCCAGCAAGCTTATTGCACACTTATCCTACACTAATCTACTGCAAAATCACGGAATCAAGTGACACTAAAGTGCCAAATCAACCAATCAAGCAATTGTTGTAATGATGAGGCTGTTTGATGGTTCTTGAACTGGAACATAATTGTAAATTATACCAACAATATATACACATAATACCTTTGGCTCTATAAAAGAAAATATGGTTTGTCATTCAAACTAAGAAAATATTCCATATATTCTGTTATAGGATCATAAAAATCATATTCTATCTGCTTCCCCAACTCATTAACATATGCTCTCGGTTTGAGATTATCACATCCCTGTTGTAATCAAAACATCCGTCAATCCAACCATCCAAGGGTAGCCTTACTTTTTCTCTTTGGGAGGAGGGAGAGTTTCCAAGAACTGTTTAGGATCTTGGAAATCATATGATTAAATATGAACATCCAATCGTTCAATTTCATTTTCTAATCTTTCAGTGAGTAAACCAAGAAAATAATTTTTACTTTCAAGTGTAAGTCCATTGGATTTCAAACAATGAAATATTGATGTTGAGAAATTCTGATCAATCTAAAATTATTCTAACTCATTCCTTAGAGTTAGTAATATTTCACCAGATAAAGGATTTGCCACATATCCTGTCATCGGTGATTACCATCAATGCTCTAAAATTTGGATTCTTTGGTAGTGAAGTCACTCTGAACTTTGAAGCTCGAGATCTTGAACAATGGAGTTGTTAGGTGGATGATTCAACCTCCTTGTGTCTGACTGCTTTCCACCATCAACAATCGGATCAAAATTGTTTTTGTTATTTCTCGAGGAAGATAGAGCTTTCGGTCCCCGACAATGGCATCAGTATGTTATCACTCCTCTGAATCTCCAAGGCTAAGGAGGAGTCTGGCTAAGGTAACCATAGACCAATATTTTGACTTGGAAACTAGCCCTATCAGGTCAAAGAGGGCTCTCTCCAATGGATCACATCGAAGAGGGTTGGATGGATTAGGGTTTTAGGCTAGATATAGCAGCTCATGGTTTTGATTTGATTTGACTGGCGTAGTCACTGGATGAGCGAATTAGGTCAGACAGTGAACTAGCGCAAGGCACGAGGGAATCAAAATCGCAGACATCTGATGGGGTAAGGTAGGAAGGTACTTTAATGCTTTGTAGTATATCGATGAAATGGTTTAGACTGATGAGGTGCTAAAAAGGGCATGGAAGTCATGAATTCTTTTTAAATTGAAGGAATGCAACACATTATGATGATTTTCCCAAAACAGAGCATAAAATATGAATTCTGATTATCACACCTTGACGTTTAGAATTGAAATGGATCATGGAAGAAACAAAACATTCACATACATGCAACTGAAGAAGAAACAATATCAAAATACCATGCCACAGGAATCCCACCAAAATAGTTGTAACTCATCCAATATATTCCATGCCAAAGTATGAAGCAATAATACAATATGCATTGGAGGCCAACCTCTCAAAAAAGTGAATAAAGTAAATATATAGACCTAAAAAAAAACTCCTCCCAATCTTAGAGGTTGAATCCATGAGAGGAGGAGCAGTTCCACCAAAAACTAAAATGATAGCTAGAGTGTAGGATGGTCAAAGTGACTCATCCCTCACTTTTTGGAAATTGATTCATTACATCACAAAAATAGTTTTCACCTAATGTATTTACCCTAGGTAATAGTAAAAACATTATTATTACATTTACCATATCAATTGCATCATTAAAATGTTGATTTTCCATATGTAAAAATCAAATCTGAAGAACAGTGAAAAACTAGGCAACTGGTCAAAGGTGCAGCGCCATTTTCAGACCCATGTTTTCCTACCTTCCCGGTGTCGAAATGGAGCCCAAGATAGATCACTAGAAATCGTATCCTGACTAGCCTTTGAATATGTCTTTATTTTTCAAAATGGGCTTGAGTGGACCCTCCAAAACATCATTCTCCCAAGACTAGTCAAATACACAGTGTCAAATCGAATTTCGAGTGCCTTCCCAAAATCAAAATTGAGCCTAGGATATCTTGTTGGAAATATCCCTCTCTTTTCTACTCAATGGACCTAACAGGAACTGAAAATTATTAATTATAGCCTCTCAAAAACCAATTCTCCCAAGACTCGTCAAAAAGTGCAAAATGAAGGTTTAAATATGAAGTGTGATCTTGCAAGAAACTTTTGGAGGTCTTCATCAACCCCAAATTGAGTTAATGATAGCTCATTATAAAAATATCTAGGTATAGTTATCATTTGACTCATCAAGCAAGTCATTTGGACACTCCGTATAGGAGAAAATTTGATTTTCACAAGGTCACTCCAGAAGTGCAGCAACTCTCTTATAACAACTGTATTTTTGACATTTCTCCAAAAAATATCACCTGCGTAAAAAATTAATGTATTTTTTTTATCCTTGTACTATTATGGACAAAAACCTCTCTCACTTTTGTAAAATTCATCTCTGTTTGGTTGGAAAGATACTTTGAAGCAAAACTAGCCCTATGTGTGGCAAGTGATTTAACCCTTGGAATGACTTCTTGAAAAATGGTGGAGACATGATGTTTATGAGCTAGAATGGCTTCATAATTTCTGAAATTACGTCCCTTAGGCCTTCTCTTCTCATATGTCTCTTATTCCATAGCCAACCCTAGCTCAGTGGGAGAGGAAATTAGGGTTTAGTGTAGGCAAAACAGGGGGTTTGGGAAATCTATAGGAATGAAGGGAAATAGAGTGGATAAGGGGCTTCTAAATTACTAGGAAAATTTTTGGAGGTAGGGAGGGATGTTAGGAAGTAAGGGGAATTGGAATTTTAAGGATTGAGTTAGGGGAAGGGGTCCAAAAGGGAGAAACATAGGCCTAGTCTAGAAAAGTGTGAAAAGCGTAGCAATAGGCTAGGTTTTGTCAAAAAATTATGATTTTGAGGGATATAAGTGATGGGATGTGTTTATGAAGGTATATTAAGGATAGGGGAAGGAATAAGAGCATCATGATACATGTCTTGTTGATGCTTTAACCATGGAGGTCATGAAACCTAGAAAAATGTCCTCAAAACCCTAGGAGAGGGAAATGAGAGGAATGAGCATGGGAAAATGTAAAGGGAGGTAGATGGAGTCTAGGTGAGTGAGGTTTTTTTACTAGGGCTACCATCATTGAGTAAATGTTTTGAATGAGGACCTAGGTGGAATGACAAAAATTTCTGAGCGAGACCCTAATATGAATATGAAAAGAGGAGTTTTGATCACTGATGGTAGCATGGAAATACTAACACTAATAGGTCAAATCCCACATTCTCCTCACTATCTTTGTAAACCCATGTATCTAATACTGGTTGCTTGCCTTCTACCTTGTCTTCCCTAGTGGCTATACCACTTTGTGTGACTATATTGACACTAGGATTGTCTTTGTGTGGCTCGGAAATCATCATGTGAATGTTCAGTGTTGGCTGTTGGTTCTTATTCTCCTACATCTTTGCTATTAATACAAGACAATATTCTATAACATGATCAAATTGCTTACAATATTGATAAGAAGGATGGGTTGGATTCTGATAGTCACGTGCAAAATATACTGGTTCTCCATAGTTGTAGCAAACAATCTGGCCACAGCCTCTTCAAGCACCTTGTCCTCGTCCTCTTCCACCTCCTTGGAATCCTCCTTGAGCCACAGCTGAGCCCTGATCATTCTACCTGCGGGTTTCAACTTGCCTCCTATACATTGGGGTTATGTCTATCATCAAGTGATGGCTTCGTCAATCTCTTTCATCATGGTGAACCAATTTACAAAATTTGAAAAATAGTTTCTTGGGTGTCTTTACAAACTTTTTCAACATATAACAATTATCTATCAGATGTAGTCCTCAAACTTGGCAGATACTACACCACACACTTGAACTAGTGCTTGATCCAATAGGAGACTCTAGTTTTAGTGGGTTGGGACCTTCCACAGCTCTATAGTCCTAGTACACAGGGCACTAATCCTTATAGTGGCCTACAACCTTGCACCTCATGAACCAAACTTCAAGGCATAGTCCTGACTAAACGTCCTTGCCCTTCTTCAGATCCTGCAACCCCATACACAGGCTCGCTAATTGTGACTGGATCTATTGGGCTCCTATATTCATGTCCTGGATCAACGAAGACTCCAGGTTCATCATGATCTCTAATGCTTCGTCCTGAAATCTAATCTTCTATTGAGACAAAGGCAATCATATGTGTGGAAATAGTGAAGCTATGTACCATTCCTTATGTTTCTCATCTGAAATCTGAAGATTATCTTGTCTCAGTAAGAAATTCAACCTTTGATCTATATCCCACGTAGGCTCATTAGCCATCTGCTTGATCTCCTTTATTTCATTAACACATTGAGTTTCTGATTTCGGCTTTCTAAATTTTATGTTCAATGTTGTCTTTGTCTCAGCCAACGTATCATTCAAATTGGTTGTACTATATACCATGTAAGCACTCTATCATGTAGCATTGTAGCCAATTGTGCTTTCTTCATGTCATCACCAATTATTTACTGCACCTTCCACATAGCTTCTACTATGAACCAAAACTGATCAGGATCCTCTGATCCGTGATCCTTGAATACAGGAATTTTCATTGTATTCACCATACTAAAAAGTGAAGGTAGAGGTGGAGGTGGAGGCGGAAGCATATGCATAGGTGTATGCGGTGGTGATGGAGATGGAGATGGGGTGGATGAATGCGGAATCCCATAAGTGCCCTAACGTTCTTCTGTGGTGCACCTCCAGGTGCGTTAGCATTATTCCTTCCTTCTTCATTGTCTCATTCACCCAATAATGGAATGTACTCACTCTCAATATATTTTTCCGGGTCAGATCTAAATATTTTTCCACTTTGTGTAGATCTGGTATGACCTCTTTTAAACATTAATTTACAGACATAACACCCTTTTCACACAACAACATTTTAATCCAAGTTTTTAGCGATTTTAGGTACTTACGTCTCAGACCATTAAAGAATTCATGTTCATCTTCGCTATAGGATACAGATGTGTCAATTACAAATTCAATGATAAAACCACCCAAAATACTATCAACCCAATAGTCAACAACACTTGCAACCTTGTAATCAGACTCTTCAAGGTACTTGGTCAGTTAAGGTGTCGACGGAATAAGATGATCGTGTTTCCAAGTAGGTTCGTTGTCTACTAACTTTGGAAGCCACTCGGGCAGTTTATTTGTGAATGATGCGAAAACAATTTCATGCTCTTCTGTGTACATATATTTATGTAGCTGCCTATCTTTTGATGAGCGTGGATTCTGATTTTCCTGAGCTGCAAAATCGGGTAACTTACTATCTAGCCACTTCTCGAGTTCTTTCTTAGTTGGCATCCATGGATGCCACATCACACATCCCTCAGATAGATACCAGTCTTGGTAATGGAACCATTTGCTGACTTGAGGGGGCTTGGGCCCAAGTTCAGAGTTAGCTACACTTACCAACAAAACCCTACACTACTGGGCCTTTCAGTAACAGTCTGCTTAGCATAGACTACAGTCTCACCCAAAGTAGTATTAGGAGATATTATAAATAGGTTTTTGCATCCATAAGGCTACGTGATGTAGCAGCGAGGCATTTCTTTAACCTAGGGCTCGATCTGACCTTCGCGGACCCTTATCTTCAGAAACACAGATTAAAATTTATTTCTACTTAAATAGATCTATGAGCTTCGCCTAATTGTTCTAACATGCATAATTTATCATACAAAAATAGATCTGAACCTTTGTGATGTAATTAAAACATTATTATAGAGAATCGAATCATAACTGAACATTAAAAAATATATATAAATATACAAAGAACACACGAAATTTCTTCAAATATACTTTATTACTTTAGATCTTTAATGAATACACTTCTTCTGGCCCTGTGCACATAGCTACAGTGGCCTGCATCCTCAGTTGTGGACTTGCCAAGGTCTCTGCAAACTCAATTATAAAAGCCTTCCCCTTCGCTAGAATACAAAATTACACATAAAATAGACTCAATATCTCATTCATAAATTGACTATCGAATGACTCCTAGATGACTTCCTTTTATAGCTTTTCCCTTTTCAAAATTTTCCACATTGTCTTTTTGAGCCAAAAGATAACAATTTTCATGTAAGAAATTATTGAAGAAAACACAAGATAAAAGACATGATAAAACGAAAAAATAAAATCAAAAGAATAAAGCAGATAAAGATTTGAACTAGAACATCATGTATGAAAAGATACAAAAATAAAAAAAATGTGAAGATTAGATGAAGAACAAGTGCATGATGAGTATGCAAGGGAATTAAAGTGTAGCTAGACCTACTCAAAATGTAACTGGATAGAAGGTTAAGGCTAAGTGTAATGATATTTCCAATGTAACCATCGTAGTTCCCAACCTAAAAATAGAAATATCCAAACAATTAAAACAAATATAAAGCATTGTGCAAAAGAAAAGATAATAACTCAAAATACTTTCAAAATAAACATAAGGTATTTCTTATAAGAAAAAGGATGTGACATACTTACTCGCTTGAGCCAGTGTCAAACTTTACATCATTGATTGAAATGTTGAACATACAAGCCTTGGAGGATTTTTATTAATGCACATCCATCCCTGTTCTTAGTTTGTGTAAACATCACGAAATAACAAAAGTTATTGTCGGAATGGGATATTTCCAAGTATGGTTCCTCTAACCATTCGGTGATTGGATCTTGATATTCAAAATAATAAAATTGAAAATGTTGAGACTAATAAGAAGATCAATTTTTAGTTATCACATTCAAATCAAAAAGAGAATTTACAATATTATGATCAGATTGGTTGATTAACCTATAAGGTCCTTGATTCCCATGCATCAATTTGAATATAATATCCATATTTTCATAAGGGTTTTGATCCGCTGGCTGATCCATAGATTTTCAAATACTAAAGAAGAGATATTGTTCTAGAAAGATGATTAACTTGATAACATACACAAGAGCGATGAGGAGGTAACTAGTCTTAAAAGAATTTGACAAAGAGAGATCCTCCAACCCAAATTGACCTTCATCTTGATAGTTGGGATGATAGGCTTGAAGGATATAAGGATCTACAAAATATATTCTCTCTACCCCTCGGTCTAATAAAAGGGAATCATAGGAAAAACGACTAACCAAGCAAGAATCCTTTATCTTATCAAAAATTTTATCATGAGGATTAACTTTTAAAAGTTGAAATTCCTTTAAGAATGACCTCACACCTATTGGACAAATGTTAAGAAAAGAATCATGCGTGAAAATGTGGATCAAACATAGTTTAGAGATCTCAACAGGATTGTGATAATTTGAAAGAATCATCAGCAGCGGTTGAAGTGTTTCGACTTCACGATGGGTCTGTAAACTTTCTGGTGGCGGATCATTGAATTTTGGTGGTTTAGAAAAATCAACACATAAACATGCAGCACTATCATCATATGTATTAATAAAAACAATATTAAT
>Ga0115851_100571_pt1 | contig 16942 bp, 15 predicted proteins | sample InSIn2gowninarea_FD_83865 | JGI IMG/M metagenome (GOLD analysis project Ga0115851, IMG submission 83865)
CAGTCCAACAAATAATTTGGCAACGCGGACAAATAATGTGGCAATCGACACTGTGAAAGGAATGGAGAATAGGAGACTCGAACCCCTGACCTCTGCGGTGCGATCGCAGCACTCTACCAACTGAGCTAATTCCCCGTTTATTCAACTTTTTATTGTAACATTTGTCTAGCTAGAGCAGCAAATGAAGGCTATTTTTTCTCTCTTAATACTTTCTGTACTCGTTCTATTTCCAAATCGTGCAGGTAATCTACCGTCCAATTTGCTCGACGCTGAAGCATGTGGAAGGGGTAGGTATTAGCTACGCCTACAACAGCAATTCCGGCTTGTTTGGCAGCTTGAATGCCTGCGGGAGTATCTTCAATTGCCAAACAGTCGCTTGGTTGTAAATTGGTGTTGGGGTAGAGTGCTTTGAGGCGTTCTACGGCTAAAAGATAGCCATCGGGAGCAGGTTTGCTAGTATCTATATCGTCTCCTGCGACGATCGCATTAAAATATTTAGCCAACTTTGTACTATTGAGGACGAGTTCTACTTCGGTACGAATAGCACCCGTAACTACCGCTAACTTGATGTTGCGCGAAGTCAGTTGAAAAACCAAATCTTCTAAACCTGCATAAATTGGCAACTGATCGGACTTTTCGTGCCAAAGTTTTTGATAAGCTTGGGCTTTGCGCTCGATGAGTTCGGTTAAATAACTCTCGCTGACTACTCTACCGCGATTAGTTAATAATTCACGCAAACAAACGCGATCGCTCCTTCCCAAGCAAACTTTTCTAAATTCCCCTGGTTGGGGGCGCAAATTTTCCCCCAGCAAAATTTGCTCTATTAGTTGCTCGTGCAATGGTTCATCGTTAATAATGACACCGTTAAAATCAAATAAAACTGCCTTCAAACTCATAACTTTTTAGTAACCGGGTGCGGGTATCCAATCCGCATCAACAGCATACTCTTTTGTCTGCGCTAATGGTTTGACGGCGCGAGTTACTTGATGAATAAACCAATATTCTAGAGTTTGCACGGCAGCAAAACCCGCTTTATTCATCCAATTATCTAAACTAGCGGCAGCATAATCTTTAATATAGGGTTCTTCAAAGATGTTACTTAACCACTCTAAATTGCGTATAGTTTGCTGATTGCCATCTAGTATTGCTACTTCTCCCCCGGCGGGTAATAGGCGGAAGCATTCATGCAGTATTGTTTGAGATACTGTTGTTGGGGTTTCATGAAACAACAAGGATGCTGTAACTAAATCGAAACTTGCGTCTTTAAACCCCGTTTGTTCGGCGTTACCTTGCAGCCATTCAATATCTAAGCCTGCTTTTTTTGCTTTATGATTTGCCCGAACTAGCATATAAGGAGATAAATCTAAGCCAATTACTTCTGCTTGAGGAAAAGCTTTTTTGAGCATTAGGGTAGTTGATCCCGTACCGCAACCTAAATCTAAAATTCGCTTCGGTTTTGATTGCAGGGAGTCAACCAGAAACTGGCGGACTAAGTTTTCGCCGGGAGGTAATACATATTGGGTAATAGGATCGTAAGAAACGGCTGCGCCAGCAGTTAAATAACCGCCCTCAATTCCATGAAAGTTTTGGCTGCTGTAGTAATCGGGAATTTCGATATTTGCTCTTTTAAAAGCTGCGCCTTCAGACTCCCAATCTACACTTTTGTAGTAGCGCTGCAATTCTTCCTCATTAATAAAGGAGCGGACTATCGGAGATAAAAAGCGTTCCCAAAGCGTGTCTTGACGTGCCATAGAGTTTAGTTGTGCGTACAGGTATAGAGCCAGAAACTATGCTTCTTTTACAAATTTTAATATATTGCTTGGGTTTAGAGTGCCTAGCAAGAAGTCTCCTATAAACATATCGCTCTAAAACAGTGACTTGAGAATGAATAACCTAATTAATGCGGTGACAGTGGGAGTTACTACTTTCGCAGCGACGAATATTGATGACATCGTTATTTTGATGCTGTTTTTTTCTCAGGTAAGCGTCGCTTTCGTCCTCGTCATATTGTTATTGGTCAATATCTAGGTTTTGCTGTATTAATTGCCCCAAGCTTACCTGGATTTTTTGGTGGAATACTACTACCGAAAGCTTAGATTGGTTTACTGGGGCTGATTCCAATAATTATTATGTTTAGTCAATTCTGGCAAGGTAAAGATAAAGAGGAGCAAGTACAAACCCTGTCTTTGTCTTTCAGCACAGAAAAGGCTGGTTCTGTTCTGTTTAAATTGTTTGAGCCGCAAGTTTATCATGTTGTCGCCGTTACCATTGCTAATGGTGGAGATAATATTAGTATTTACGTGCCACTGTTTGCTAACAGTAATTTGTTTAGCTTGAGTGCAATTTTGATAGTTTTTTTGGGTTGATCGGCGTTTGGTGCTATTTTGCTTACTGGTTAAGCAACCATCGGGCGATCGCGTCAATTTTGACCCGGTATGGTCATCGGACAATTCCTTTTGTGTTAATTGGGTTAGGAATTTATATTTTAGTTGAGAGTGAAGCTTATTGCCTGCTGCTTTACTTTTAGCGATATATTCAAGAGCTTTTACTTTTAATGTGCGATCGCGCATTATTTAATTAACTATCGCTCTCAATAAAAAAAGCGCTCAGTAGTGGGCGCTTCACAATTATAAATAAACGCTGGTGGCAATACCAGCGTTTAAAGTGTTATCTAACTGATGAAAGTACCAACTCTGGTTTTTCAGATTTAGTTACTTTCACTTCACCGCCAATGACATCAACAATCGCATTATCGCCAAGTTTGATTTGACCAGATAGCATTGCTTCAGCTAAAGAATCTTCCAGTAAGCTCATAATTGCTCGGCGTAATGGTCTAGCACCGTAGCTAGGACTGTAGCCTTGCTCTACTACCAGTTCCTTGAAAGATTCGCTTACTTCTAGAGTAATTCCTTGCTCGGCTAACCGATTGGCAACTTCAAGGAGCATAATTTCAGCAATTTGCTTAATTTCTGTCTTCTTCAATTGCGTAAAGACAATGGTTTCATCTAAACGGTTAAGAAACTCAGGACGGAAGTAGTTTTTGAGTTCTTCGTTGACTAAGGTTTTGATGCGGTTGTATTGAGTCTCTGCACCACTATCTGCAAACTCAAAGCCAATCCCACCGCCACCTTTTTCGATGACTTTTGAGCCGATATTAGAAGTCATGATAATCAGTGTATTTTTAAAGTCCACTGTCCGACCTTGAGCATCGGTAAGCCGTCCATCATCTAATAGTTGCAACAGTAGATTGAATACATCGGGGTGCGCTTTTTCAATCTCGTCAAACAAGATGACGCTATAAGGCTTGCGTCTTACGGCTTCAGTCAACTGTCCGCCTTCATCGTAGCCAACGTAACCAGGAGGCGAACCAATTAGTTTAGAAACTGTATGGCGCTCCATGTATTCCGACATATCAAGGCGAATCATGGCTTCTTCCGAACCGAAGAAGTAAGCAGCTAAAGATTTTGTAAGCTCGGTTTTACCAACTCCGGTAGGGCCAGAGAAGATGAAACTAGCAATTGGTCTATCGGGATTTTTTAAGCCTACTCTAGCTCTACGAATCGCCCGCGAAACTGCTGTAACTGCTTCCTCTTGACCAATCAAGCGTTGGTGCAGAGTGTCTTCTAAGTGGAGTAAAACTGTAGATTCAGTTTGAGTTAGTTTGTTGAGCGGTATACCCGTCCAAGAAGCAACGATATGGGCGATCGCTTCTTCGTCAACCGTAGTTACTACAGCTTGCTTATTTTCTAAAGCTGCTTTGATTTTCTCAGTAACTTCGATTTCGCGATCGCGCAATTGTCCGGCGACTTCAAAATCTTGGTCTTTAACTGCTTTCTCTTTATCTTTAGCGATCGCGTCAAGTTCTTGCTTTAACTGCTTAACTTCTGGAGACTGGCTGCTACTAGCTAAGTGAGCGCGAGAACCTGCTTCATCAATCAAGTCTATGGCTTTGTCGGGTAAAAAGCGATCGTTAATATAACGATCCGACAGCTTGGCGGCGGCAAAAATTGCCTCGTCAGCAATCTTAACTTTGTGGTGCTGTTCGTAAACCGAGCGCAAACCGTACAAAATCTCAATAGTTTCTTCTACCGATGGTTCGCCGACCATAATTGGCTGAAAGCGGCGCTCTAAAGCTGCATCGCGTTCGATGTGTTGGCGGTATTCGTTAAGAGTGGTTGCACCCAAGCACTGAAGTTCGCCTCTGGCTAAAGCGGGTTTAAGAATATTCGCTGCGTCCATTCCACCTTGAATTGACCCCGCACCAACTAAGTTGTGTACTTCGTCAATTACTAAAATGATATTTCCCGCCGCTTGAATCTCCTCCATAATGGCTTTGATGCGTTCTTCAAAGTCTCCACGATGGCGAGTACCAGCGACTAAAGAGCCAACGTCAAGGCTAATTACTTGCTTATCTTCTAAAATGTCAGGAATATTTTTGTCAACAATACGCTGTGCTAATCCTTCGGCGATCGCAGTTTTACCAACTCCTGGTTCGCCAATTAATACGGGATTGTTTTTCGTGCGTCGTCCTAAAATTTGTACCGCACGTTCGATTTCTTTATCTCGCCCTACTACAGGGTCGAGCTTGCCTTCGGCGGCGAGTTTAGTTAAATTCGTCCCAAACTCGTCTAAAGTGGTGGTCTTGCCAGCAAAACCCCGGCTTGTAGAGCCTTGAACTTTGCCTTTATTAGCGCCAACAGGCTGTTTTTCTAATTCACTCAAAACGGCGCTACGAGCTTGGGCGATATCAACGCCCAAGTTTTCAATTACTTTTATGGCTACGCCTTCGCCGTCTTCAATTAGTCCGAGAAATAGATGTTCGGGAGCAATAAAGTTGTCTCCGAGTTGACGCGCTGCTTCAAAAGACTTATCAAATACGCGCTTCATTTTGGGAGTAAAAGGAATCTCTGCGCTGACGAAGCGCGAACCTCGACCAATAATTTTTTCTACTTCTACTCTGGCGTTTTTGATATTAATGCCCAAATCGTTCAATACTTTAGCTGCAACGCTAGTATTTTCGCCAATCAACCCTAGAAGCACTTGCTCGCTCCCCACGAGATTATGTCCCAAGCGTCGTGCTTCTTCTTGGGCTAACATTATTACCTTAATAGCTTCTTTGCTGAAGTGTTCAAACATCGTGGGTTGCCCTCTTTTGGCTAAATAGAGCGGATGAGTTACTCTCACCCATTAAATAAACTTTTATGTACTTTCTTGCTTTAATGTATCTGTCTCCAATTATTTTTGGCAGTAGTGAGAGCCGTATTTGCTTGGGTGTACTTGCCGTCAAAGGTAGGAGCGGTAAGTAATAGCGCCCCTACAATATTTATCAAACTAAGTCAAACAGCAAGATTTCGGCATCGGTATCAGTGCTGATGTTGAGCGATTCTGAGTCGCTGGCGGAAACCGCATCTCCAGCAATTAGCGCGCGATCGTTTACCTTTACTTCTCCGCTTGCTACTTGCAACCAAGCATGACGATTAGGTTTTAGATTGTGAACAATGCGATCGCCATTTCTTAAAACTGAGGTGTACAAGTTTACATCTTGATGAATTTTTACCGCTCCTTCACGCCCATCTTTTGCCGCAATTAGCCTTAGTTTGCCTAGCTTTTCTTCTATGGGAAAGTTACGCTGTTCGTAACTTGGGGTAATTCCTGTGGTGTCTGGCAATATCCAAATTTGCAATAAATGCACAGCCTCGGTTGTTGAGTTATTAAACTCGCTATGAGTAATTCCTGTTCCCGCACTCATTCTTTGAGCATCTCCGGGCTTAATTATCGCTCCCGTACCCAAGCTATCTTTGTGTTCTAGCGCTCCTTCTAAAACATAGGTAATAATTTCCATATCGCGGTGGCTGTGAGCGCCAAACCCTCCGTTTGGGGCAATCCAGTCTTCGTTAATTACGCGCAAATCGCGAAAACCCATATTTTTGGGGTCGTAATAATTGGCAAAAGAAAATGTATGGTAGCTGTCTAACCAGCCATGATTAGCATGACCTCTTTCGTTACCTGGTCGTAGAGTAATCATATTGTGTCTGCTCGATTTCACTATATTTAGTTTAACATTAAATTATTTAATATTGTACTTATAATAGTGTTAAAAGCTGTCAAAAAGCATCGGTAAATACTACCAAATGCAGTCGCTAAGTTGATACCAGATGAATAGGATTAAGTTGCACAAAGGAGTAGAAGTTTGATGAACGATAAATTAGCCGATACTCAATACCCAATTGAAGACGCGCAAAGTAAACGTTGGAGTCCTTTAGCTTTTAGCGATCGCCCAGTAGAAAGCGAAAAGTTACTTAGCGTGTTAGAAGCGGCGCGATGGGCGGCTTCTTCTTACAACGAACAGCCTTGGAGCTTTATTATTGCTACTAAAGAAAACTCTGTTGAATTTGAGCGTATGCTGAGTATTTTGGCAGAAGGAAACCAAGCATGGGCGCGGAATGCTCCGGTACTGATGCTGACTGTTGCCAAACTAAATTTTGAACGCAATGGTAAAGAAAACCACCATGCTTTTCATGATGTTGGTGCGGCGGCGGCTAGTTTGGCAATTCAAGCCGCCGCGCTAGACTTATTTGTACATCAGATGGCAGGCTTTGATGTACCTAAAGCTAAAGATGTTTACCAGATACCTACGGGTTACGAACCTGTAAGTGCGATCGCTTTTGGCTATTTGGGTAATGCTCAAACTCTACCAGAATCATTGCAGCAAAGAGAACAGAGTCCGCGTACTCGCAAGCCTTTAGACAAGTTTGTTTTCGCTAACACGTGGAATCAAACTGCACCAGAAGTTAAATAAAAAAGTAATGAACTACTCGCCACAAAACGTCCTCACAGCAAGAGCGCGATTAGGAGAAGGGACGCTTTGGCATCCTGACGAGCAATTGCTGTATTGGGTTGATATTTACAACCATCGCGTTCATCAGTTTAATCCAGCTACAGGGGAAGATAGTTTTTTTGATGTAGGTGAAGTTGTGGGCTGTATTGCACCCGCCGGAAAGAATCGTTTAATTATGGCTCAACGTCATCGGATTGCTTTTTTAGATACTATTAACGGTCAAGTTACGCCAATTTTAGATATAGAAAATAATCCTGATATTCGTTTTAACGATGGTAAGTGCGATCGCGTTGGGCGGTTTTGGTTTAATTCTATGAGTAGTGAAGACGAACCCCTAGGAAGTTTGTATCGTTACGATCGCAACGCCTCTTTACAAGTTATGGAAACGGGATTAACTGTAGCCAATGGCTTAGGGTGGAGTCCAGACAATAAAACCTTTTATCTAACAGATTCGCCTTTGCAAACTATCTATGCTTATGATTTTGACGCTGAAAGCGGTAGTATTTGCGATCGCCGCGTGTTAATCGATCTAAAAGCTGAATCTTTTTTTCCCGATGGGATGGCGGTAGATAAAGATGGTTGTATTTGGTCGGCAATGTGGGACGGTTGGTGTATTATTCAGTTCGATCCTAATGGTAAAGAGATGATGCGAGTAACAATGCCCGTACAGCGTCCAACTTGCTGCACCTTTGGCGATGAAGACTTAGGAACGCTTTACATTACAACCGCCTCCGTAGGTTTGAGTGAATTAGAAATTCAAAAAAGTTTCTATTCTGGAGACTTATTTAGCCTGCAAACTAATACGTCTGGTTTACCTGCAAATCATTTTCAAAGCTGAAAATTTCCCCTTATCTATTTCCCCATCTCCTTTACCACCACAAGCCATTACTCCTGTTTCCCCAACTTCTTACACAAGCGCCCTAACTCTGCTTGCTCTTCTAGGTTCAAAACACTCATCTGCTTGGCGATCGCTTCTACATGAGCCGGGAATATATCGCTAATTAGCTGTTTGCCTGTGGGGGTGAGCAATACAGATACACATCGGCGATCGCCTGTTTCGCGATGGCGCTTTACCAATTGCCGCTTTTCTAAGTTATCAATCACTAACGTAATGTTTCCGCCGCTTTTGAGTAGTTTCTCGGCAATCTCGCGTTGGTGCATTGCGCCTAGGTGAAACAATACATCTAGTACGCCAAGTTGAGTAATTGTTAACTTATGAGTTTCTAAGTGTTGGTGGATGCGATGGGTTACTGATTCTGTGGCTCTAACAAGTTTAATGTAGGCATTTATTGCTGTAACTTCCTCAGTTGTACCTAAATATCGAGTTCCCATTAAAATATTTTTACATTGAATAATTTAATGTTAATTAAAAATTTTAGTTATTGACTAGATTCGATGGGACTGGGGTATTTATTCCAAATAGTCACTACTGTACCCGTACCTTGCTTATCAGGGGCTAAAGCTAAATAGAGTGTAGGAGAATCATCTTTAGGAGTTAGTTTATAAAGTCCACCACCCTCACCATAAGTACCAGTGGGTTCAACAGTAAAATTGGCGCTTTGTAATTGCGAAACAAAAAACTCCTCAAACACTGCATCTGGGTTTTTGTCAGGAATTTGAGCAACTTTACCCACAATATCGGGGTGCAGTTTGCCGTCTGGCTGGGTAAACAGTTTCGCTTCTGCTATTGCTTCGTTGGGCCGATCTACAACTTGCCAATTGGGATCTACAGGTACGCCATTAATTGCGCTTGTGGCAATGGTTACAGGGCTAGGCGACACCGAAGGGATAACTTGAGGTGGCGGGAGTAATTCTTGATTTTTTGTATCTAACTCAATTTCTGTAGATTGAGGAAAAGGATTAATCGCTACAGGGGTGGGCGGCGGCGTTATCTGCGGTTGAGGACTTGGTACTATCTTGGGGCTAGTAGGACTAGGAGATTTTTCAACAGTGGTTGTGGCTAATCTTCTTTGCGGCGGTATGGGGCGATTATTAGCTACAGGAGTTGGTTTTGGTTTAACTACGGTTGGTTTTGGTTTAGCTACCCTATTTACAGGCGAAGGCGAAGGCGTTATTGATGTTAGCTTAACTAACTCTTGGGGCTTGGCGATTGGTTTAGGTGTTTCCATTACCGGAATAGGAATTGCCAGGAGTAAGCCATGCAAGCCTAACGAGGCCAACCACATTGGTTTCAACATTTTACTTAAAGGTGCAGGTGGATTTTTGGCGTGTGTCATAAATTAATTGTTTTTTACTTCTACTACACCAAGTTTTAAATTCTTTTGCAACTAAGCTTTCCTAACAGTAGCAGCCTAATTGTAAAGCTTAGTTATAATCATTTGCAATAATTATCCAGGCTAAAATCTCTACAAGTCATGGAAAAGCTAGATAGGCGAATATTTCTGGATCGCTTTTAATTAAAATAATTTGCAAAAACTTCTTAAATAAGTAGTCTATTTGATGGTATTTTTTTTAAAGCAAAGCTAACGTCTGGGAAAGTTGAAGGTAGAGATTAATTTGCCAAGCTTTCCGCTCGAAAAGATGATTAGTTATATATATGAGGATAAAGTTGGTGGCAAGTTCGCTAAGAAAAATCTCCGCCCTTGTAGCAGCGGTACTTGTAGGTGGGGGTATAGCTTTTAGTAGTCAAGCAGCACAACAAAAAACGCTGACTATTTACTCTGGTAGAGAAGAAAAATTAATTGCGCCCTTAATTGCCCAAGCTGAAAAAGATTTGGGAATGAATATTGAAGTAAGATACGGCGATACAGCAGAACTTGCGATCGCACTAATAGAAGAAGGCAAAAACAGCCGCGCCGATGTATTTTTTGCTCAAGATGCTGGTGCTTTAGGTGCTATAGCCAAAGAAAAACGCACTTTACCAATTGCTAATAACTTACTAACCAAAGTAGAGCCACAATTTCGCTCCTCGGCGGGTCAATGGGTAGGTATTTCAGGACGAGCGCGGGTAATTGATTACAATACAAAGTTAGTCAAACCCAGCGAATTACCAACATCGATCGCGCAATTAACTAATCCTAAATGGCGCGGTAAAATAGGTTGGGCCCCTTCCAATGGCTCTTTTCAATCTTTTGTAACCGCTATGCGCTTGCTAGAAGGCAATGAAAAGACTTTGGCATGGTTGAAGGCAATGAAAGCCAACGGCACGAAAGATTATGCCAAAAATGCTGCAATTGTTGAAGCCGTAGGCAAAGGCGAAGTTTCTTTAGGATTAGTCAACAACTATTACTTATATAGGTTTACCAAAGATAACGCTAATTTTCCTGTAGCCCATCACTACACCCGCCGAGATGCTGGCGCAATGGTGAATGTAGCAGGATTAGCGGTGTTAAATAGCACCGACCAAAAAAACGACGCTGACAAGTTTTTAGCTTATATGCTTGCGCCCAAAGCTCAAGCATATTTTGCCCAAGAAACTAACGAGTATCCGTTAGTAAAAGGCATTCAAGCATCGCAAAAACAAATTCCCTTGAGTCAGCTTAAGCCACCTAAAATTGATTTAAGCAACTTGTCGGACTTGCAAGGCACCATAGAGTTACTTCAAGAAGCAGGGGTACTTTGAGGCTAAGAGCTTCTAATCCGCCATTGTTTTTAATTGCGATCGCAACTATTACCGCGATCGCGATCGCTTTGCCTTTGACATATCTTGTAATTAGAACGGCGGGTGTAGGGACAGAAAAGCTGATTGCTTTATTATCTCGCCCTCGCACTTTAACTGTATTGCTCAACAGTGCAGGAATGGCAGCCGCCGTAACCTTATGTAGCGCCTTAATTGCCATACCTTTAGCTTTTTTGACTTTACAAACCGATTTACCTTGGCGAAAGTTTTGGTTAATTGCAACTACCTTACCTTTAGCTGTACCTAGCTATGTAGGTAGTTTTGCCTTAATTGCCGCTTTTGGCCCCAAAGGTAGCTTATTACAGCAAGGGTTAGAACCCTTTGGCGTAACCGAGTTACCAGAAATTTACGGCTGGTTTGGGACGATTTTAGCGCTGACACTATTTACTTATCCTTATATGCTTCTTAGCGTCCGGGCGGGGTTGATGTTAATCGATCCGGCAACCGTAGAAGCAGGAAGGAGTTTGGGTTTAAACCAAACAAAGACATTTTTTCGGGTATTATTACCGCAATTGCGCCCGTCTTTAATCGCTGGCGGGTTGCTAGTGGCTTTGTATGCGTTAAGAGATTTTGGTACGCCTTCGTTGATGCGGTTTGACGCGTTTACACGGGTAATTTTTTTGCAATACAAGTCAAGTTTCAATCGCAACCAAGCGGCGGCGCTGGCTTTGTTATTAGTTGCTTTGGTACTGGGAATTTTGTGGCTAGAGTATAAAGTGCGATCGCGCGGCGCTTATTACAGTCGCAACTCAGCAATTGTGCGTCCGCTAGTAATTGTTAAACTGGGCGCAACTAAAATAGTTGCTTTATTGTTTTGCGCGATCGTAGTTAGTTTAAGCTTAGTTTTACCTGTGGGCGTAACGCTGTTTTGGTGGTGGCGAGGCTTGGTAAGTAGCGATGGGGCGTATGGTACAGCTTCATGGAGTGCGATCGCCCAGCCCGCCCTTAATTCAATTGCGGCGGCGGGTTTTACGGCGGTAATTGCGACTATTTGTGCAATGCCTGTAGCAATATTAGCGGTACGGTTTCCCAGTCGCGTAACGACAGCAATTGAAAGGTGTAGTTATATTGGTTTTGGCTTACCGGGAATAGTTGTAGCCATATCTTTAGTATTTTTAGGTTCTCAATATTTGCCTTGGTTGTACCAAACTTTACCGATGCTGGTGTTTGCTTATTTAGTGCTATTTTTACCCCAATCTGTAGGCACAATTAGAAGTTCGCTGTTACAGTTACATCCACAGTTAGAAGAATCGGCGCGACTATTAGGGCGTACTCCTTGGCAGACATTGAAAGAAATTACTTTCCCCTTGGTGCGTCCGGGGGTATTGAATGGCGCAGTTTTGGTATTTTTGACAGCAATTAAAGAATTACCCGCAACGTTGCTTTTAGCCCCCATTGGCTTTGATACCTTGGCAACAGAGATTTGGAAAGCTACAGAAAATGTATCGTTTAGCGATGCGGCGGTGGGATCTTTGGCAATGTTAGTAGTTTCTATGGGTTCAACTTTGCCTGTATTGTTGCACGAGCAAAAAACGAGCCAAAGATAAGATACAAAAGAAATTATGGAGAAAATTTTACAGCTTGATGGCGTGAGTAAGTGGTTTGGCGAAAGTCAAGCGCTAACGGAAGTAAGTTTAAGTTTACCCCAAGGAATCCTAGCTTTACTAGGTTCTTCTGGTTGCGGAAAAACTACTTTGTTGCGGCTAATTGCTGGATTTGAGCAGCCACAAACGGGAAGTATTGAAATTGCTGGGCGTAAAGTTGCCAGCGTTAATTGTTGGATTCCGCCAGAGCAACGCCGTTTAGGGATGGTTTTTCAAGATTATGCTTTGTTTCCGCATTTAACAGTGGCGGAAAATGTGGCTTTTGGCTTAAAAAAGCAACAGAGAGCAGCAGCTAAACGGTTAATTGAATTAGTAGGCTTAACCGGGCTAGAAACACGCTATCCTTATCAATTATCAGGAGGACAGCAGCAAAGAGTAGCCCTGGCTCGTGCTTTAGCGCCTCAGCCGCCGTTAGTGCTATTAGACGAGCCTTTAAGCAATTTAGATGTACAGGTAAGGCTAAGATTGCGCGAAGAAATTAGAGATATTTTGAAAGCGACAAAAACCTCAGCAGTGTTTGTGACTCACGACCAAGAAGAAGCTTTAGCGATCGCCGATCTTGTAGCAGTCATGAGCAAAGGTAAGCTAGAACAAATAGGTACGCCCCAAGAAGTCTATACGCAACCATCCTCCCGGTTTGTAGCAGAGTTTGTCACCGGGGCTAATTTCATCCCAGCCCAACGTCAAGGGGAGTTGTGGGCGACAGAAGTTGGCTGTTTTGCGGCGGCGGATGTGGGAGAAAAACAAGCAGATTTAATGATTCGCGAAGAAGATTTACTGATAGAACCAACAGAATCGGAGGCGACGGCGGTAATTCACAATCGGCGCTTTTTAGGGAGAGAGTATCGCTACTGTCTGCTTACGCCTTCAGGAAAGGAATTACACGCCCGCACAGCTATTAGCCAAGTATTACCCGTAGGCGCGAAAGTAAAGTTAAATGTAGCAAGTACAATAAAAATATTTCCCGCTTAACTGCTTGCAAATGAGCAAATCTTTAGACATAAATCTCTCTACAGAAATCGCCGCACAAATTGCTAGTAAGGCGAATAAATGCTTTGATAATGCCTATCAAGCAGCTTTGTTAGATAATAGTTATTTGTACGTGCAAGGCTTTTTAGTTGTAGGAATTGAGCCTTATGCAATTATGGAATATGGCTGGATTGAGCTTGAAGACCAAATTATCGATCCGACTTTTGTTTCTTTAAATTTAGACGCTCAATATCTCTATTATTTTCCAGCGCAAACTCTGAAAGTAAAGCAGCTTAAAGCCATCATTGACGAATCGAAAGAAGACTATCCCGAAGATGACCCTTTGCCTATTTATGGCGCTACGCCTTACGAATACTACGGTGAAATTATGCTCGGTGGTAAAGAATATTTAGCTGCCTACCAAGCTGCGGAAGCAAAAATTAGAGAATTAGCACAGCAAGATAATAACTAAATAATGGAGGTTAGCGGACTCGAACCGCTGACATCCTGCTTGCAAAGCAGGCGCTCTACCAACTGAGCTAAACCCCCGCAAGGAAACTGTATTGTAGTTGATAACGATCTTTTAATCAATAGTTGGCGATCGCGCAGCTACGGAAAACATCTTAATTTACGCCTAGAAATGACTCATATTGTTGCTTCTTTTTATAAATTTGTACCTTTACCAGACTTTGCAGACAAGCGCCAACCCCTTTTGTCTTACTGTCAAATTCAAAATGTTAAAGGCTCAATTCTTCTAGCCGCCGAAGGAATTAACGGTACAATTGCCAGCATTTCCCCCGCCAGCATTGAAGGGGTGGTATCTTTTTTACGTTCTGACTTGCGCCTAAAAGACTTGGAATATAAATTATCTTCCGCCGAGTTTCCACCATTTGAGCGCATGAAAGTACGCTTAAAGCGAGAAATTGTTACTCTAGGATTACCCGTAGATCCAATTCAGCAAGTAGGTACTTATGTAAGTCCCACCCAATGGAATGCGCTAATTAACGATCCAGAAGTCACAATTATTGATACCCGCAACGACTACGAAGTAGATATTGGCACGTTTAAAGGAGCGCAAAACCCTAATACTAGCTCCTTTAATCAATTTCCCGACTACATCGAGCAAAATCTAGATCCCGCCAAACATAAAAAAGTAGCCTTATTTTGCACGGGTGGGATTCGCTGCGAAAAAGCTTCCTCTTTACTGTTATCTCAAGGTTTTGAGCAAGTTTATCACCTCAAAGGCGGCATTCTCAGATATTTAGAAGAAGTCCCTACTGGCGAGAGTTTGTGGCAAGGAGAATGTTTTGTATTTGACGAAAGAGTAGCATTACAGCATGGTTTGCAGCCGGGAAATTATCAACTGTGTCGCGGTTGCGGAAATCCCATCGCGCGATCGCCTGATAATGAAAATATCACCTGTCCTCACTGCACTGTCAAGGAAGTTTCCTAGCCAAAGTCAAACCATCCGCGATCGGCACTAAACTAAGGTTGATGCGTTTGTCTTGATGCAGCTTTTGATTAAAGGCACGAATTTTATTAGTACGATTATCTTGTATATTTGAGTCGGCAACCTGCCCCGACCAAAGTACATTATCAACCGCAATCAATCCCCCAGGGCGAATTAATTGCAAAGCTTGTTCGTAGTAAGTATCGTAATTACTTTTATCTGCGTCTATAAAGGCAAAATCAAAACTATTAACTTCTCCCCTAGCTATTAATAGCGCCAGAGTATCTTGAGCCGGGGCTAGATGCAGGTCAACTTTATCTATTACCCCCGCTTTAAGCCACCAATGACGGGCAAATTCTGCATACTCTGGGTTCATCTCGCAAGCTACAACTTTACCGCCCTGGGGCAACGCCAAGGCTACCACCAGCGCGCTATAACCCGTAAACACCCCTATATCTAAAGTTTTTTGAGCGCCAATTAACTGAATTAGCAACGCCATAAACTGCCCTTGCTCTGGTGCAATCTGCATTTGAGACATTGGTTGATTGTCGGCGGTAGCTTGTCTAAGTTGAGCTAATACCTCAGTTTCGCGTAAAGAAACTGCAAGCAAGTAGTTATAAAGCTGCGCTCCAAGCCCTAATGTTTGATTAGTCATTATTATCTATCGCAAAAGATTAGATCTGTGAGGCAAAAGTATAAATTCTTCTTCAGTCGGCTTAAGCCGACTGAAGATATAAGTCTTGGGTTTTAACCCCAGGCGGGCTTTTGCAAGAAGTCTATTGATTAGTCGGTTAAAGCTGACTTTAGCTATAACGGGATTTTAACCCCAGGCGAGGAAGGACTGCTAATCTTTACGGACTTTAAATGTACCTACTGATGTTTGCAATTGCTGCGCCACTTCTACCGTTCGCTTAAGGGACTTCGACACTTGGCGCGACGAAGCTGCCGTTTCCTCGGAATTAACTGCTAGCCCTTTCATTAACTGAGTTACAGCTTGAGCAGTTTTTGCTTGCGATACTGTAGAATCAGAAATTACTTGGACTAATTCATCAATCTTGCGCGATACCTGTAAGATTTCACCTAAACTTTGCTTTGTATCTTCTACAAGATGAGTACCTTCATTTACCTGGGTACTACCTAGCTGCATCGCTCTAACTACTTCGCTAGTTTGCTGTTGGATATTTTCTAACACTTGCTCAATTTCTTTAGTAGCGGCGGCGGCTTTAGTTGCCAGTTCCCCAACTTCCTCTGCTACGACTGCAAACCCTCTCCCTTCTTCTCCCGCACGAGAAGCTTCAATACTGGCATTAATAGCGAGGACATTGGTTTGCAGAGCAATTTGGTTAATCAAAGTAGTAACTTGAGAAATTTGCTGAGAGGCTTCGCCTAGGTTTTTGACTTTTTTTGCAGTTTGGGCGATCGTATCGCGCAAATTGATAATACTAAATACCGTGCGTTCCATTGCTACTTCTCCTGCTTGAGCGCTAGTTGAAGCATCACGGGCTACTTGCGCTGCAAGCCCAGCGCTACTCGCCACTGATTGAATAGATAGGCTCATTTGCTCGACTGAATCTAGGGTACTTACAATCTCTGTATTTTGTTTTACCGCTTCCTCTGCAAGCTGACGAATTGCCCCTTCGTTTTCATTAATAGAAATATTTACTTTATCCGTAGCGTGTTTTACTGAAGTGACAATCTCTCGCAAGCTTTCCACGATCGCATTAAAAAAGTCAGCTACCGTGCCAATTTCTCCTGTCGTAACTTCCGCCCTCACGGTCAAATCTCCTCTAGCCGCTCCTTCTACTTCACTGAGCAAAGTTATTAATTGATTTTCTAGTAATTCTTTCTGTTCTCGTTGCTCCACCGACATGATTTCGGCAGAAGTTCGGGCTCTTTCTACTTGTTCTAATAAATTTGCTTGATCTAAGGCAAAACCAATTTGCGCCGCTAATTGCGTAAATAAATTAATTTCCGTTTCTTGCCAGTTACGCGGTTCTGAGCAATGATGAGCAATTAATAAGCCGAGCAATTGCTGATCTTTGAGTATTGGTGCAACTAAGTTTGCTTTAACTTCAAATCTTTCTAAAGTCTTGATATGGCACTCGGTAAGTCCAGCGTGGTAAATATCATTAATTCCCCGCACTCGGCCATTTTTGTAGTTTTTTATATGTTGCTCTTTAAAACAAGGATCGTCAATTGTTTCTTTTAAAGCCTGCGTCCAACCAGGTACAACCGATTCGGCTACTACTGTACCGCTTAAGTCCGCGTTAAAACGGTAAATAACCACTCGCTCGGTGTTCATAATTTTTCTTACTTCTCGCACTGCCGTTTTCAAAATGTCGTCTATGTTTAAAGAGCGGCGAATCCGTAAAGTAATACCTGTAAAGGTTTCCGCCGTTTCTGTGGCTAGTTGTTGTCTGTTGAGCAGATTTTGCAGTTGT
>Ga0115851_100572_pt1 | contig 16931 bp, 18 predicted proteins | sample InSIn2gowninarea_FD_83865 | JGI IMG/M metagenome (GOLD analysis project Ga0115851, IMG submission 83865)
AAATAATGAAAGCGACAGGGCCAGCAAGATGGGTTGGTCACGCCCTGGCCAACTAGCTCATTCCCCTTCTAAGGAGCGAAAGCAATCAGCTCTTCAAATAATACGTCAAAGAAAAATTTAAACATTTCCTGTGCAAACCATAGTGATTCTCTTGTATTTACTTGTTTGGGCAATTTACATTACAGAGTAGTCCAACCCTAGAGCAAGGTGATAACCAGATTACATAAAAAAACATAATAGCTGATGCTTTGATAGCTTCCTATCTATGATCTACATCATATATATCCTTCAGCTCTAGGCCGTTTACACTAATTACAGATAATTCTTTTTCATGCCTCTCGGCCGAAGAGACTTAGAAAACCGAATTACAAACTTGGTCAATGGTTATAACACACAGGAGCTTTACTGGTATGTAATCTATGTTTGGAGAAAATTCTCTAGATGTGAGCCACCTACTTCAATTCATCAGTAGTTAGACTCAAAGTTGATGATCGAGATCCATACTCACGGAAGGTAGCTCTCAGAAATCTCGAACAGTGGCGATGTAGGAATATTCCTGCACTAGTCAACTCATATATTATTAACACTACGTTACATGATTAATTCTAGGGAATCTATATGAGTTGTAAGAAATATGTAAATAACATGAAATCTATATAAAAAAATTAATAAAGTTTTGTAACAAATCTTATTATAAACTATGAGCATGCGTAGGAAAAGGGTAACCATCTTGTACTAGTGCAAGAAAGAAGGGTCTTATATTAAGGTAAAACAGAGGTTGATATTGATGGAAATGGGGTAAAAAGTATGGAAATTTAGGATACCAATGAGGACTTGGTGGAGTCTTTATGTATGAAGGAAAAGTAGTGTGCTACGAGTCACAGAAATTGAACAAGCATGAGTAGGAATTACCCGACACATGATCTTGAGGTAGAGGCGATCATACATGCATTGAAGATGCAGAGGGAGTATCCTCTTGGTAGGAAGTTTGTACTAATGAGTGATCATGGTGGGTTTAGATACTTGTTTGATCAGTTGAATCTAAATGCCAGGAAGGTTAGTTGGTTGGCCATGATGAGTGAGTTTGAATTTGAGATGAGATACGTGAAAGGAAAGAAGAGATGCTCTTAGCACAAGATACAGGAAAATCATATAATAGCTATGATTTCCTATGGGATAAATATACATGATAATATCTTGCTAGCAGGTCAGTAGGATGTCAGGTATATGAAGATTGTTCATAGGTTACAACAGACTATAGGTACAAGTACAAGTAGTGGTATAGATAACGGTACATATACAGTTGTAAGTGCAGGTGCATAAGATGTGGACTATTGTCTCATGGCCGATGGATTGGTTAGATTTAGGAACAAGATATATGTGTTAGAAAGTAGTGAGTTCAAGAAGGTGATATTTTGGGAGCTTCATGCGAAACCACATTTAGGTCACTGAGGCTATCATAAGAAATTGACTGTAGTGAAGATGTTTTATTACTGGTCGAATCTAAAGAAGGATGTAGTAGAGTTTGTGGCTAGATGTTTGTATTTTCCAAAGGTAAAGGCAGAATGTAGGCATCAAAGTGGACTGCTACAATGTAATGCAATTCTTGAGTGAAAATGGGAGGTCATTTCCATGGACTTGATCACAAGTTTGCTGAGGATAGTGAGAAAACATGATTTTGTCATGGTTGTCATGGATAGGTTGACAAAGGTTGCACACTTTATTCTAGTGAAGGCTACATATTCAACTAGTGATGTGGTAGAGATGTTCCTCACATATGTGGTCAAATTACACCATGTTCCAAAGAATATAGTGTTAGACATCAATGCAAATTTCAATTCCAAGTTTTGGAAGGAGTTGTTTTAAGGTATGGGCACATAGTTGGCCTTCAGTACAACTTGTCATCTACAGACATATGGACAGACAAAGAGGGTCAACAGGATATTTGAAGATTTGTTGAGGATGTAAATGGTGCACCAATAGAGAATATGGGAGGAGTATCTTAAATTGGTTTAGTTTTCATAAAACAATGGTTATCATGAGTCATTAAGGATGAGTCCTTTCAAGGCATTGTATGGGCGAAATTGCAATACCCCCATCAGTTGGAGTGAGCTAGTTAACATGGTTTTGATTGGACTAGACATGTTGGTAGACATGGAGTAGGAAATGAAAGTAATCAAGAAGAATTTGAAAGAAGCACAATATAGGAAAAAGAGTTATGTAGATCATAATACGTTTTTGAAGGAGTTCCAAGCTGGGGAACATGCGTACTTGCTTATCAAATTGAAGAAGAGCTCCTTGCAGATTGGATCATGGTTCAAGTTGACACCCCAGTTTTTTGGACATTTAAGGATTATTGAGAGGATTGGGCCATTATCCTATCAACTTGCACTGCCTCCGATAGTGAAATTCCATGATGTTTTCCATGTGCCATTTCCTAAAAAATATGTTAAAGATGATGATCATGTGATTGACTGGTGTATATTGCAGGTGGACCCAGATGGAGAATTCTAGATGGAACCTCAATGTATACTCTAGAGAAAGGTGCTCATGCTTCAGAATCAAGCAATCAAGCAGGTTAAAATATAATGGAAGCGCTTTGGTCTCGATGAAGCTACATGGGATATGGTGGATCAGATGTGGGTTATGTATCTTTCATTGTTTCCCGGTTGAGGAAAAGAAATTTTGGTATGATGTTTGGTATATGTTTTTGGTACATGTTTTGGTGATGTTTTGATATATGTACATATGTATATGGATGTAATACTACCATGAGCGATATTATAAAGCTCCAATAATTGGTATGGGTGTCATGTCATTATAGTTGTCATGTATTTATGTTTTCATATTGGTTTTCTTCTCAATAGGAGATCATTGTAAATACTACATTGAGCTATGTTATAAACATCCATGGGTAATATGTTTTCTTTTGAGTTTTTTTGATGAGGTATAGGTGTCGTTGAACATCGAGAATGGTGTCCCCCAAGGGGGAGGGTTCTACAATAGCCCTAATGAAAATTCCATGTGATAAAAGTTGATAAAGGAAAAATAATAACCACAATTGATGGGACACTTATCCCAAGTTGAATGTTGTGCAAGACATCCTAGTGTGGGTGTTCATTGGTTTACTATGGCTAAGGAAATTAGAAAATGCAATGGCTAAGGATTCAGAAAAGAAAAATGGAATTTTTGGCACATTTATTTATGAAGAAATGGAAATTAGGAGAAAAATAACATAAAAGGTCACAGCTTGCATGTGAGGAGGAAAATGAAGGAGCCTAATGGAAATTCGAGAAAATAGAGGCCTAATTGATAAAAAGGCTTTTGAGGATTAGGTGGTACCTTTCATCAATTCAGTTTTGGAGCTCTCTCATTATTCTCTCTCTCTCTCTCTCTCTCTCTCTCTCTCTCTCTCACTCTCTCACTCACTCTTGCACACATAGTTTTCTTCCAGAACACTTTGGATTTGGATCAAGAAAGGAAAAGAAGGAAAGAGGAAGGAAGGAGCAATCAAGGAAGAGCAGGATCAAGAAGCCACAACATGATCCTTTGTAGGTATCAATTTGCATGTGTGTTTTCCTTACTAGATTTGGTATGCATGGTATTGCATGTGGTTCTTTGTTGTTATGGAATGGGTTCTTCGAGGTGTGATAGTGTTTGTAGTGTAACCTTTCCATTTCTCGATAGACATGGTGTGATGGGGTTCTCATGTTTTGGTTGAGATGGATTGTTGGATGGATTCAAGGCTGATTGAGATGGATATGTTAAAGAAAGAACACATGGCCTGGTATTCCTTAAACTAGACTATGGATTGAGGTAAATCCAATGGCCTAGTAACCCTTGAACTGGACTGTGGGTTGTCATAAATCCAAGTATTGTGTGCCTCGGCGGGCCTCAAAATCCTTCACCGATTAATGGCAAGGTATATGGTAAATTCTATAGGTGGTTTCCATTGATTAGGCCTAGGATCCTTTCCACTGAATGGTTGGATATACAATAAATCCTAGATGATGGAGTATTGTTATAGGGTCTAGTGATCCCTAGATCAAACTATGGATGGAAAATTCCTCACGTTGTAGGTGGAGAAACCTAGTGGCATCCATGTTTGTTTTGGATAGGTGATCTTTTGGAGATCATGTTAAAGGCTTTTATTACATGTTTCTTATTTTGGCCTAGTGATCCGATGTGGATTGCAGTAAATTCTAGTTTGTATTAATGATGGTGAGATGGTTTAGCCTCAAGATGCCTTTGTTAGTTCTTTTGGTTAAATTCCCACATTCATGCTTTGAATATGACATGGAGGTGATTGGTTGAAGAGATATTTGGCTCAACCAATACATAGTTAGGTGGAACATGGTAGTCCCATCTGAGGTTGGATTTTGCATTCATTAATAAGAGGATATTTCCTTGACATCTTATGTGCAAATGTACTAGTTTATATGTGGATTTTATGGCTAATGTATCCTTAATACTTGTGTTGTTATTATGTTGGTTACAAGGATGTATTATGACAATGATGATGCATGGCTATCCTCATGTTTTGATTTCTAAATGAATGAACAATGTATCTATGACTTAATAGATGATAATGCAATTAATGATATAAGGTAACTATTGTCAACTTCTACAAAATATTGTTCCAACTATAAAAAAGAGTTCGAATGAGGAGATATGTTTAAATCCATCCTCTAATCCATATAAGAATACTAATCCCAAATCGAAACCTCTCCAAAGAAAAGTTCTCTAAGCAGGCTTTCCAACAGTATTTCAAAGTCCTAGAATGGACTTTTGGATAAAAAATTAGATAAAGTTGAAGTTCTTCCTCTCAAAACTAGAAGAGAAAGGGAAAACTTGAAAAATTATAAGTTTGAGTTCGTGTCCATCCACTGCATGTCTAATTGGAAATTGGTGATCGGAAGTGGAGGCATGTGGTACCTTGAAGATCAGAGGTACTTGACAGTGATGAGGTAAAGCAGAGGCATATGGTACATCAGAGATCAGAGGTCCCTAGAAGTGATGAGGCAAATTGAAGGTTTGGGTTGAAATTAATTATCACCAATTGCAACAATGTTGGGCATGTCGCAAGTTGGCATTCAACAATCCTTGAGGGACCATTATGCAAAAATTGTAGGGAAAAGGTGTTGATAATATAAACTATCAGGAGAATGAATTGAAGCATCTACAAATGAATTTAGCTGCAAAAACAGAAGAGGGCTAGCCTTTTCTCTCTCCTCTAGAGTGCCACGTGGCTGAATACGATTGATCCCGATAAATCCATATGGCATCTAGCATCATCATGACGTGGTAGTATGGTAGACATGCGGTATCTCATTCTTCGATTTAAGGGGTCATAATGGGCCAAAACAGGGTGACATGTGTCACCACTCATAAGGTGACATGTGGCAGAGGAGGACGTCAAGTTGCAAATCGATGATTGCAATATTGGAGGTCTCAACATATTGGCTATCGACGATTGCACATCATGGCATATCTACAATCGCAAATCCAAGGTACCGCATATCGATTATCTCGCAAATCAGAGGTCCCACAATATCAAAGGTCATGGAATATCAGTGATCACAAACAGTGTGATATGAACATTTCGTAGAGGAGTGTATCGAGGTTTCTTTCGATATGCATATTGGAGAAACACTCGATACCCTGGGCCCAAAGTGATGTGGACATGTGGTAGAAGGCGGGCAACATAAATATGTGTGTGTTGTGTGTTTCAACTAACGGTTGGGAGAAGGTTAATAAAAGTTTTTATAAAGTGGGAAATATTTACCAAAGGTTTTTTATGTGTTCAACCTTTGGCGTGGGCCCTCCCTTATTCCCTCTACATGTGGATCAGGCCACATCACATGTTGCAATAACAAGTTTTGTGAATGTGCAACCAAAGGAACAGTTGTGAAATCCCCGATCTCTGAATTCTGATATTCCAAAGGAAGGCCAAGTGCATAAGTGTGTGGTCCTATGTCTTACACATGGGGACTATCAGTGAAGTAATCATTCAAATAATCAGTGCCTCTCCTAGCTAAAGGGTTTTAAGCCCCTAAAGTATTTGGTCATGAGTTCCTAGGGCTCTATCATGTAGTTTCCACCTAAACTGTAGGGCTAAGGTAGACGGGGCCAATCAGAGGTCATCGTTCTCAATTTTGTCAAGTCTATTCAACTTAAAACCTCCAATATCTAAGCTCTGATACAACTGTATAAACATTTCAAATGGCATTTTGAGTTCCAAAGGATTGATATAGAAGGAAATAGTACAGATGATTTGGAATTTGTTCTTAGGAAATGTTATGGCTCATCATGGGTGATCGCTCCTGGTTCATGTAAGTAAAGAATTAATGATGTTAAGATTGGAAGCGACAGGTAATTGAATGAGAGAATATGATGAGTAATGTGATAGAAACATGGCTGGACTCGAGGCTAGTAAAGGAAGTGGCATGGAGCTATTTTTACAGGACCATCATTTCAGTTTCACATGTTAATTTTGTTTTTTTATTTTGTTTTAAAGAAATGCATCATTATGTTGTAATAATTTGAGGTGGCAAAGCTTGCATGCTAAGACAGCTAGTCAAGAAAACAGTTGGATGCTCAAGCCTGAGATATTTTTGTAACTAATTTTCAAGCTCTCCCTCTCCTTATAAAATGAGGGAAGAAAAGCTTAAGAAAGTTTCATAAATTTTGGAAAAAAACTTCTCTTAAGGGACCTGTTCCTAGTTTCATAAAGAAATATATTGAAGTTGATGTATGTTGGTTTTTCTCAAGAGATTAATGTAAATTTCCTGGTGATTCCAACCTATTATATTTGTAGTATGTTCTTCTCTCATTGTATTTTCATATGTCTTAAATGTTCTTCTCATATTACATGTTCAGTAGTAGCTATATGTATTTCCTTCAGATGTAGATTCATTTAAATAAAAACATTTGTGGATAATGGCTGCATTGTTGTAGGAATTAATTCTTTAATCAACACTCCATGTATCTCAATATTCTATAGATATTCCCCTCTCTCGTTTCTCTTTGGGTCCTGAGATATAGAATTGTTAGACATTAAGCTTTATATGATGGACTCCTCTTCTATTGTCTTCTCCCATTACCTAAGTTTCAAAAATTTAACTGTTGCACATTCCTAATCTGATTTTGCCACCTGTGAGTTGAAGATTATTTACTAAATACTCTTGTGTACAAGATACTTCATACATTGTACCTTTATAATGGTTCTCAATCAAACCCATTTTCATTATCTGTTACAAACCGAAGTGCTGCAAGACTTTAATATATATATCTGTCAAGAAATCTTTAAGATGTCCAAGGCATTGGCCTCCCCCTTTAACCTGAGGTTGTCTCTAGGAAGCTTTCATATCTCTTGAAGAACTTGTGCTAGAAGTGCTAAAAGAAGTGACAACATATTTTTGGCATCGTTCTCAGGGAACGAATGTGAAATACTTTTCCCCACATATGACAAGTCATTACATTCCCGCTTTCAGTTGGGTAAGGGAAGTGGGTTGAAGATCTCTCACCTTGCCATCTTCATTGCCTGTATTTTTATTTAATCATTTTGGATTATAATAGGCCTCATACTCGCTTAGATACCTCTCAATAAAAAGCACCATTTGTATGTTACCCAGAAATAATAATATTTAGAAGGATTTGGAAAGAAAATACTCTAAATATTGATGTTATTATCTCTTCATTCCATGAAAACTCCTCATCCACTTCATAGAAGGTCGTAATTTAGTGTTCTAAATTCCCTTCTAGAGTCCTAATATATCCTCTCGAAAGTGATTACCTACTTAGTCCCACTTCCCTAGAGGTAAAAGAATAAGTTGAGGAGATAAAAGATAAACTCCAAAGAAATCCTACCCATTGTTTGAAGAGTTTCTCATTCCACTGTCAGTCAGTTGTCTTACCATTTGTAATACCTTAGGATCCTCTAGTAATTCAAGCACAACCAACTCTGATCCAAACAGTTTGCAGGGGCTTCTTGTTAAACAAATATGCTCCCTTAAACATACCTTAACATATAAATGCTATGCCACAGGACTATCTCAAGCTCCTGCCCAAGTATAATGAACAAGCTAATATAACAACACAAACACACTTTTTTTTTGTGCCTTTGCTAAAAAACTAAATGTTGAACACCAGGATGTAGTTTTGAGGATTTTCATCCAATCTTTGGACAGAGAAGTCAGGAAATGGTTTAAATCCTTGCCAAAGGCTACCATTAACACTTGGGAATAAATGGAGAACTCCTTTATGAAGAAATGGGATGATAAGAGAGACTATGGATACATTCTCATTGATTTTAATGTTATCAAGATGAAATCTAGTGAGCATATCTCAGATTTTATTAAAAGACTTAATAAACTCTATAACAATCCGCGTGCTAAAATAAAACCTCGACAAGCTGCTCCCCGAGTAGTCTTTTCTGGGGCCTTTGATTTATAATTTGGTTTTAATCTTACATAAAGGAAGTTTCATACTGTGGATTGGATTCAAATTGATGCCCTTGAGGTAGAAGCAAAATCTACCTCCACAGGGAAGTCAAGAAGTAGAACTGACTTTAGATATAAGAAAAGGGGGAAAGAGGAGGCATCTTCATCAAGTATAGGAAGAGAATCTCAAGAACATAGGATAAAGGAGATGGATAACTTGATAAAGAAATTATCAAGAAAAATGAAAAAAATGGAGTTTTAGAATAAAAGCCTTCAAAGATAGAACTTCCCAACTACTAATCGGGGTTTTAATCCCCAATACAAAAGGCCTCCCCTATGGATAATGTGAAGGGAGAGGAAATAGAAACAAGACAAAATTCATATTCCACTGTATATAGAAGATGATCTCGAGGAACTGATACCAAATACAAGTGATATTGAGGGGAACTTGTATTCCTCTTTCTCCGATGAAGGACAAGAACTCAAAACATATGAAGAAGACAAGGAGGTGCTTGATGCAACACTGGATGATGATGAGGTTGATGACTACTAAAAATAGTTTTTTGATTTCATTCAAGATCAACTATACAAGAAATATGATCTGCAATCATCTAGAAAGAGATCGAGAGGACAAGAGGAGAATGAAGTTACTTCCTCCCAAGAGTGTCCTAAGCCTGCTCACAAGGGGAAGGGACTTGTAGATCCAATTATTCCAAGAAGGAAAGAGTCCTCATATCCAACCTACTATAAGAATGAAGTCATTGATGAAGGTAAATCACCTCCCTCCACTAAAACCATCCATGAAAAAGAAAAGGAGCATGTAGAATTTAGCACTGCAGAGAAAAGCCCTACCATCTTTAAGCTTTAGAAAGAGCTTGAGAAATTGAAGATCTTAGTCCCATTTCCTGAGCTCTTGAAATAGCCTACCTATAAGGCCCAAGTCTCTCAGTTTATGTTTCCTTTCATTGCATTCCAAGCACTTGATAGTTTATACCTGCAAAAAGAAAGGCCAATAGTAGCCTTTGGACCTCATGTTGAAGAACGGGATCTCTCTGCTCCATCGTTTTATGTTACTGTAGTATTACATGACCTCCTCATCCATAATTGTATGTTGGACTCAAGAGCTTCCCATAATTTTATGCCATTATTAGTAATGGAGCAACTGGGTCTAGAGATAACTAGACCATATAAAAATACATATTCTTTTGACTGGGTCAAGTGCTTGGGGATGATGAAGGACCTGGTGGTGAATCTGGCCCAAATCCCAATGGAAAGTGTGGTGATGGACATTGTAGTTGTTGGTATCCCTGTGAGGGTTGGTGTGCTTTTGTGCAGGTCTTAGGGATAATATTTGAGGTTCCATCAAGCTAGGTATTACTTATGCTAAGACCCCTATATTTGGTAGAGAGGAAATGAGATTGTACAATGAATCTAGATTCGTTAAAATAATCACAAAAGATGATTTGTCAAATAATTATTCTATGTATGGGACGGAAAGGGATATCTCATGCTTCATGCTAGATGAGTATGACTTCATTCTAGAATAAACACATGTACAACCAGCAGTCAAATCACAACAACAACTCAAAGATTGTAGCAAAGTCTAGAAGCTATATTTTGATGGTGCAAACTCTAAAAAAGGAAATAGAGTAGGGGTATAATTGATAACTCTAGAGGGTAGCTTAATTCCCCTCTCTTTCTAATTAGAATTTGAAGCAACCAATGATGTGGTAGAGTATGAGGCATTTCTATTAGGCCTACAAGCAATGAAGAATCTCAACATTGACTACTTGACTATATTTGGAGACTCAGAAATGGTAGTGAAGCAAATCAAGGACTAATGCCAAACCAAGCACCCTTGGCTATGGTTTTATAGGAATGAGTTCTGGAATTTAATGGACAACTTTTTCTCAACTTTTAATGTACAATTATTTCCCAAGGAAGGAAATAAAATGGTAGATTCTTTAGCTATAGTTTCCAACAACATCAAGCCACCACAAAATCCACTACTCAGGTATGAAATTAAAGTTAGATATAGACCTTCAGTGCCCGAGAATGTGAAACACTAGCAAGTGTTTGAGGATGACGAGAAAATAAAGCACTTCTTGGAAGTCATTGGGGAATTATCAAACTCTGTGGCTGACCAAGAAGAAGAAGAAGTGATATAAGAACAACCAAATGCATGAGAGGAAAATATCATAGGACATAGAGTTCTACAGCTGAAGGGAAATGCCATTCCACGAGGTCTAGTTCCTATGGAGAGGATATTAAAATCGAACTACATGGATTCTAAACCTACTAAATAGGAAGTTGATGAATGCTTGGAGGATTGCAACATAGGCTTACAAGACGAACCCTAGATGATCAAGTTGTCAAAAGGGACCGCTCAAAAATACAAACAAAGGTACTTAGATCTCTTAAAATATTATAAAGATGTTTTTTCTTGGTCTTATGATGATTTAAAGACTCTTGATATACATTTCCTTCAACATAAGATTCCTTTAAAGAGTGGGATGAAGCTTTGTAAGCATAAAATCAGATAGATCAATCCCCTTCTACTCCAAACCATTAAGAAGGAAGTGAAGAAGTTAGTTCAGGCTAAGATCATTGTTCCACAAAGGTACTCAGAATGGGTTGTAGATTTGGCTCCTATTAGGGAGAAGAAAGGAGAAATAATACTGTGCATGGATTTCAAGAACCACAATAGAGATTCTTTGAAGTACAACTTCCCATTGCCTAAAATGGACCATATTTGACAGAAGGTGTTGGATGTGTGTTATATTGTTTCCATGGCTAACCCATATAGGTTGTGTGGGGCATAGCAGGCGGGCAACTCCCCCCCCGTCGGGTGGTATGTAGGGGGACAGTAGCCCCCCTACATGGGGTCTGAGGCATAAGCCCGGGAAATTTTTTTGGTACCCCATATTAGGTGGGAGGACCTACCTATGGTTTTTTGCATGGATTTCGTGCATGGTTTTGGGCATGATGCTTTTCTGTCCATGGTATTTTGTAGATCCGGTCAAGGAACCTATGGTTATGTTCTAATACAGGGTTAATGGATTTGGGTTTATGGATGTTTTGGCATGTATATATATGTATTGTAACATTGAAATGAATATAATGAAAAATCAATTTGGTAGTCCTAGTTCTAGGATCTAGGGGAACCCTTCATGTATATCTGTTTTATGTTTTATGCTCTCGTTATTATTTATTTTTTGTATAGTTTTAAAACCTGCATTTGTTATCAAATCTATTTTGGCTTCAATGGGACATCTTTGTTGCTGAGGGGTTTTTCTTGGGCTTGTGGTAGACCATGTTCATTGGCAAATCTGTGGCATCAATTCTTGTGCCAAAAGAAGATGGTGAGAAGTGCAAAGATAGAGATCAAGAAATTTAATGGTTAGATTTTTGAGTTCTGGAAAATTAATATGGAGAATCTGTTGGTCGATAAAGATCAATGGATCATGGTAGATTTGGGTACGAAAACTAACAATAATCTCAGATGAAGACTGGGTGAAGTTGGATCGGGAGGCAAAGAGAACAATACGATTGTGTGCCTTAGATTAAGTATTGTTGAATGAATCAGGGGAAGCTTTGAAGAAATATTTGTGCAAAACGCTAAGGACTTTGTACCAATCTAAGTCTCTAGTGAATAAATTATTCCTACGAAAAAATTTGTATAACCCAAGGTTAAAGGATGGAGACTCGGTGACACAGCATCTAAATGCCTTTAATACTGTGGCAAGCCAATTATTATCTATTTATATTAAAAATTGAGATGAAGATAGGTGCATCAGTTTGTTGTGTTCTCTACTAGATTCGTGGGGTATTCTGGTTGTTGCAATAGGTAGTAATGCAATTTCCTTGTAGTTTGATGAGATAGGCTCATCCTTGTTTCCATAGGAGATGAAACGGAAAAATATGGAGGGCTAGAATGGTGATGCCTTATCTATATGAGGATGGTCCCACAACAAAATCAAAAATAATTGCTCGAGGGGCAGATATAAATCTCTAGGAAAACGTATAAATATGTGATGGAAATGCGGAAAGGAAGGGCACTTCAAAAGGGACTGTAAATCTAAAGATCTTGAGAAAGGAAATGGATCTGATGATTAGCCTTCCATAGGGGTGAAAAAAAGCTTAGATGAAGGTGGGGATGTGTACTTGGCTTCTTCTTCAAGTACACATGCAGATCATGAGGCATGGTTGATTGACTCAGTTGCATCCTTTCACTTCACTCCCCATAGAGGGTGGTTCCGCGAGTATGAGAAATATGATGGTGGTGATGCCTTCTTAGGGGATGACAGGAAGGCTAGAATCATCATTCGTAGAAAACTAAAGTTGAAGTTGCAAGGTTGAAGGATTAGAACACCTATCCAAAACAAACATGGATGCCACTAGGTTTCTCCACCTACAACGTGAGGAATTTTCCATCCATAGTTTGATCTAGGGATCACTAGACCCTATAACAATACTCCATCATCTAGGATTTATTGTATATCCAACCATTCAGTGGAAAGGATCCTAGGCCTAATCAATGGAAACCACCTATAGAATTTACCATATACCTTGCCATTAATCGGTGAAGGATTTTGAGGCCCGCCGAGGCACACAATACTTGGATTTATGACAACCCACAGTCCAGTTCAAGGGTTACTAGGCCATTGGATTTACCTCAATCCATAGTCTAGTTTAAGGAATACCAGGCCATGTGTTCTTTCTTTAACATATCCATCTCAATCAGCCTTGAATCCATCCAACAATCCATCTCAACCAAAACATGAGAACCCCATCACACCATGTCTATCGAGAAATGGAAAGGTTACACTACAAACACTATCACACCTCGAAGAACCCATTCCATAACAACAAAGAACCACATGCAATACCATGCATACCAAATCTAGTAAGGAAAACACACATGCAAATTGATACCTACAAAGGATCATGTTGTGGCTTCTTGATCCTGCTCTTCCTTGATTGCTCCTTCCTTCCTCTTTCCTTCTTTTCCTTTCTTGATCCAAATCCAAAGTGTTCTGGAAGAAAACTATGTGTGCAAGAGTGAGTGAGAGAGTGAGAGAGAGAGAGAGAGAGAGAGAGAGAGAGAGAGAGAATAATGAGAGAGCTCCAAAACTGAATTGATGAAAGGTACCACCTAATCCTCAAAAGCCTTTTTATCAATTAGGCCTCTATTTTCTCGAATTTCCATTAGGCTCCTTCATTTTCCTCCTCACATGCAAGCTGTGACCTTTTATGTTATTTTTCTCCTAATTTCCATTTCTTCATAAATAAATGTGCCAAAAATTCCATTTTTCTTTTCTGAATCCTTAGCCATTGCATTTTCTAATTTCCTTAGCCATAGTAAACCAATGAACACCCACACTAGGATGTCTTGCACAACATTCAACTTGGGATAAGTGTCCCATCAATTGTGGTTATTATTTTTCCTTTATCAACTTTTATCACATGGAATTTTCATTAGGGCTATTGTAGAACCCTCCCCCTTGGGGGACACCATTCTCGATGTTCAACGACACCTATACCTCATCAAAAAAACTCAAAAGAAAACATATTACCCATGGATGTTTATAACATAGCTCAATGTAGTATTTACAATGATCTCCTATTGAGAAGAAAACCAATATGAAAACATAAATACATGACAACTATAATGACATGACACCCATACCAATTATTGGAGCTTTATAATATCGCTCATGGTAGTATTACATCCATATACATATGTACATATATCAAAACATCACCAAAACATGTACCAAAAACATATACCAAACATCATACCAAAATTTCTTTTCCTCAACCGGGAAACAATGAAAGATACATAACCCACATCTGATCCACCATATCCCATGTAGCTTCATCGAGACCAAAGCGCTTCCATTATATTTTAACCTGCTTGATTGCTTGATTCTGAAGCATGAGCACCTTTCTCTAGAGTATACATTGAGGTTCCATCTAGAATTCTCCATCTGGGTCCACCTGCAATATACACCAGTCAATCACATGATCATCATCTTTAACATATTTTTTAGGAAATGGCACATGGAAAACATCATGGAATTTCACTATCGGAGGCAGTGCAAGTTGATAGGATAATGGCCCAATCCTCTCAATAATCCTTAAATGTCCAAAAAACTGGGGTGTCAACTTGAACCATGATCCAATCTGCAAGGAGCTCTTCTTCAATTTGATAAGCAAGTACGCATGTTCCCCAGCTTGGAACTCCTTCAAAAACGTATTATGATCTACATAACTCTTTTTCCTATATTGTGCTTCTTTCAAATTCTTCTTGATTACTTTCATTTCCTACTCCATGTCTACCAACATGTCTAGTCCAATCAAAACCATGTTAACTAGCTCACTCCAACTGATGGGGGTATTGCAATTTCGCCCATACAATGCCTTGAAAGGACTCATCCTTAATGACTCATGATAACCATTGTTTTATGAAAACTAAACCAATTTAAGATACTCCTCCCATATTCTCTATTGGTGCACCATTTACATCCTCAACAAATCTTCAAATATCCTGTTGACCCTCTTTGTCTGTCCATATGTCTGTAGATGACAAGTTGTACTGAAGGCCAACTATGTGCCCATACCTTAAAACAACTCCTTCCAAAACTTGGAATTGAAATTTGCATTGATGTCTAACACTATATTCTTTGGAACATGGTGTAATTTGACCACATATGTGAGGAACATCTCTACCACATCACTAGTTGAATATGTAGCCTTCACTAGAATAAAGTGTGCAACCTTTGTCAACCTATCCATGACAACCATGACAAAATCATGTTTTCTCACTATCCTCAGCAAACTTGTGATCAAGTCCATGGAAATGACCTCCCATTTTCACTCAAGAATTGCATTACATTGTAGCAGTCCACTTTGATGCCTACATTCTGCCTTTACCTTTGGAAAATACAAACATCTAGCCACAAACTCTACTACATCCTTCTTTAGATTCGACCAGTAATAAAACATCTTCACTACAGTCAATTTCTTATGATAGCCTCAGTGACCTAAATGTGGTTTCGCATGAAGCTCCCAAAATATCACCTTCTTGAACTCACTACTTTCTAACACATATATCTTGTTCCTAAATCTAACCAATCCATCGGCCATGAGACAATAGTCCACATCTTATGCACCTGCACTTACAACTGTATATGTACCGTTATCTATACCACTACTTGTACTTGTACCTATAGTCTGTTGTAACCTATGAACAATCTTCATATACCTGACATCCTACTGACCTGCTAGCAAGATATTATCATGTATATTTATCCCATAGGAAATCATAGCTATTATATGATTTTCCTGTATCTTGTGCTAAGAGCATCTCTTCTTTCCTTTCACGTATCTCATCTCAAATTCAAACTCACTCATCATGGCCAACCAACTAACCTTCCTGGCATTTAGATTCAACTGATCAAACAAGTATCTAAACCCACCATGATCACTCATTAGTACAAACTTCCTACCAAGAGGATACTCCCTCTGCATCTTCAATGCATGTATGATCGCCTCTACCTCAAGATCATGTGTCGGGTAATTCCTACTCATGCTTGTTCAATTTCTGTGACTCGTAGCACACTACTTTTCCTTCATACATAAAGACTCCACCAAGTCCTCATTGGTATCCTAAATTTCCATACTTTTTACCCCATTTCCATCAATATCAACCTCTGTTTTACCTTAATATAAGACCCTTCTTTCTTGCACTAGTACAAGATGGTTACCCTTTTCCTACGCATGCTCATAGTTTATAATAAGATTTGTTACAAAACTTTATTAATTTTTTTATATAGATTTCATGTTATTTACATATTTCTTACAACTCATATAGATTCCCTAGAATTAATCATGTAACGTAGTGTTAATAATATATGAGTTGACTAGTGCAGGAATATTCCTACATCGCCACTGTTCGAGATTTCTGAGAGCTACCTTCCGTGAGTATGGATCTCGATCATCAACTTTGAGTCTAACTACTGATGAATTGAAGTAGGTGGCTCACATCTAGAGAATTTTCTCCAAACATAGATTACATACCAGTAAAGCTCCTGTGTGTTATAACCATTGACCAAGTTTGTAATTCGGTTTTCTAAGTCTCTTCGGCCGAGAGGCATGAAAAAGAATTATCTGTAATTAGTGTAAACGGCCTAGAGCTGAAGGATATATATGATGTAGATCATAGATAGGAAGCTATCAAAGCATCAGCTATTATGTTTTTTTATGTAATCTGGTTATCACCTTGCTCTAGGGTTGGACTACTCTGTAATGTAAATTGCCCAAACAAGTAAATACAAGAGAATCACTATGGTTTGCACAGGAAATGTTTAAATTTTTCTTTGACGTATTATTTGAAGAGCTGATTGCTTTCGCTCCTTAGAAGGGGAATGAGCTAGTTGGCCAGGGCGTGACCAACCCATCTTGCTGGCCCTGTCGCTTTCATTATTT
>Ga0115851_100573_pt1 | contig 16930 bp, 12 predicted proteins | sample InSIn2gowninarea_FD_83865 | JGI IMG/M metagenome (GOLD analysis project Ga0115851, IMG submission 83865)
AACTTTGGCATATGATCCCCGTTTGACATGCATAATACCTAGTTAGAAAGATCTATCCAAGGAATACAACTTTCAAGTGAGAAACCTCGATCCATGGCCCATGTTACTCCTGGTCTTCCCAAAAGATGTCGTTTAGGGCCTCAAAACATCTCTGAATGTTTAGGACCTGAAAAATTGCCAAAAATAATAAATTGTGCTACAACTAAGGAAACTAAAAAACTAAAATAAATAATGGTGGGGGTCGAAGTGGAATAGGTGGGTGGCCACCAATATCCAACTGGATCACCAACACAGGCCACTGTTGAGCAACCTGCTGGTGAACGCACCCCAATAGGCTTACAAGGAGCATTGGTCCTTAAACTGGGTCAGATGAAGCAGTTCAGGGCTCGAACTCTCAGAAATGAAAGGTCCATGCACAGGGTTTTATGTAAGATGGTGATGAAGGGGAATAGGTTTTTAATTGATACCATTAGGAGGCTCTTCTACAAGATCAAACAGACCATTAGTTTCAATAATAAATGTTGATTGATACCATTAAGAGGCTCTTCGACAAGATCAATATGTTTTTGCCTCACTCCATCATCTGTTTACTTTAAGGAAAAACATTGTGTTCCTTGTCTCTCTGTTGTTCTAGGGTAGTCACTGACTTAAAGGAGATACTTTTTTCCGCAATCATAAATCCCATATAACACTAGTGTTCTTTTCCATAACACTGTTTCGATAATACGTATGGCCATAATGAAGAATCCATATAATATAAACTTTGTAAAAAAAGTACCATGATAAAGTTTATTAATCAATAAATAGATTCTCATGAATAGGTGCCAAAAAATTCATGATTTAGTACATTGCTTTTTTCATTTCTGTTTGCTCACAAACATATGTTATATTTTCATATGTACTTTCCTTTTCAAATGGTTTCATTATACCTACAGATATATTACATTTTGAAATAGAACAATATTATGCATGTCATCCAAGCTTCATGTTTCACCATTTAACTAACATATGAATTCAACCATAAAACCATATGCTCACTAATTCTCATGGGGTGTCCTCCCTCCCTTTGGTCTTAGGATAAGCTAGAGAAAAGTGGAATTTTTTTACTTTTTCTTTTCTTCGAGTCAACTTTATAGTTTTGACAAGAAACAAGATAGAGTAATTTTGTAGCTTAATACAAAATCCAAAAATAATGAAAATTGATATCAATAATTTTCTAATCATAAGTGGATATCGTACAATCATACTAGTGTGACCATATTGGTAGGAAAATGTTGTGACTTAGTCTCAATAGCAGGATAATCTACTTTATTGTTTATTTAGGGGCAATTTGGACAGAAAGTTATGTAGGTCTAGGAGGTTATTTGGATGGAAGTACTAATTGTTGAGTTGTGTCATATGTTTTGAGGCTTATGTTGGATAAGGTTGTGAAGGGGATTGTTGGGGAATTTGTGGGTTTTTTTGAGTTTGCACGAGATATGAGTAATAAAGCATATTCGGATAAATGAGACCTCACCTTGTTTTTTTCCAAGGATGGTTTTGATGTTTAGGGTTTTCCATTGTTTCTCAATAATAAATAGGTCTTATTTCCATTATGTTTGTAAGCATAATCCAGTATTTGATATTAATGAAATGAAGTGTTATTTCTACTACATATTTTTATTTATGGTTATATCTATAATTTGTTGCATTCATTTTTAAATCCAGATCAATGGTATTAGAGTGGTTTTCTCTTTCTTTTTTTCTCTTTGAATGTCCCCAATGAGATTGGGATATAAGGAGTTAGGGCTTGAACTAGTCAAACCTTTGCAAGACCAGCCTCACAAATCCCAATGGCCTCCCATGGCGGATGAAAAGAAAGATGAGGGGGCAAGAGATCCTATCGAAATCTTGCTCGAAGAAGCCCTCGAGCGACAAAGGAATGCAATGATGGACGACTTTTCCTAGATCCTTCAGCGATTACCCAAGGGCGACTCATCTACTTCTGCAAGCTACTCAGGAAGCACCACACCCTTCAAGGTACACGTTAACTTTGACATTCCCATATTTGGTGGTCAGGTAGATGCAGATGCTGTCGATAAATGGTTAAATATGCTCGAAAGATATTTTTCTGTTCATGAATTTTCCTGCTAGGAAAAGATCACTTTTGCACTTCTCAAATCATGCCCTCGCGTCAAGGATGGGTGGGAAACCTACTGTGAGTAGAAGAATGAAAGTACAAACTCACTATTTTCAGCTACACCCACTTGGAACTCATTCTGGGATGCCATTAAGGAGCAGTACTACCCTGTCGGGAGCCATGAGGATAAATACATAAAGTGGACAACGCTGCGACAAGGAAGGGACCAAGATGTACCAGAGTTTACCAATGTTTTTCATACCCTTTGCGCGAAGTTGGGTATCAAGGATTCTAAGAACCATTTCGTTCTCAAGTACCACGACTACCTACACAGGTATATCCAGGACGAGATGGAGTTCCTGAACATCTCCTCACTCGACACGGCATACTGATATGATGTCAAGATCGAGAAAAAGTTTTAATAGAAGAAGCGAGACTTTGGATCTGTGAATCTTAAGCAAGGGAAAGGTACCCCCAAAGCACAGAACAAAGGACAAAGCCAAGGCAGGGCGGCCTAAGACAAGCTGCCAAAGTCGAAAGCAAAGAACAACATTGTAAAACCAAAGAAGGACACGGGAAAGTGGCGTGAGTTCCATAAGAGCTCCACTCAAAACACAAGTGAGTGTCGAGCCAAGCAATCACTAGTGGCCAAGCTAAAGGCTTCAAAATCAGATGCATGTTCCGACTCTGAGTCAGAACCCGACAAGGGGAATAACAAAGGGAATCAAATTATCGATGTGGAGACCAACACCATCGTTGCCACCACAAAGATCCAGAAGGAGGAACCCGAAGATCCAGAGGAGGAGGAGTGCCTTTTCCACTCCCATGTGTGGGTAAAGGGTTCCCCGCTATAGTTCATTGTCAATAGCGAGAGCCAAAAGAACCTAATTCCTGCAGAGGTCATGAAGCGGCTGGGCTTACTGACCATAGAACATCCACAATTGTACACCATAGGGTGGCTTCACCAAGGACAGGATCTTCGCGTGAGATAGGAGTGTTGCATTCCATACAGCATCAAGCCCTTCACGGATGAGGTATTATGTGATGTCGCTCCCTTTGATGTTTGTGATGTATTATTAGGCCAACCATACTTATGGAAGTGACATGTTGTGTATGATTCTAGGCCTCGTGTTGTTATTGTTACTTTGGAAAATAAGTTGTACATGCTACTAGAGGTAGCACCGCCTACCACCATCTCTTTGGTTACTGCAAAACAATGCAGTAAGCTCATTTCCAAGACTGGGAAATTTGTTTTGATGATGATAAGCCCTCAGGAAAAGAAGAAGACGGTGGCCATGACCTCCAGAAAGGGCCCTTTCGCACGACAAACAGATGGACAAAGTCGTGGAGGTGTACGAAGACATATTCACCTCCCCCGCAGGGGTGCCTCTGCATAGTCAGGTCAAGCACTCCATTGATCTGACCCAAGGTGTGCCTCTACCCAATGGACCAATCTATCGGCACTCCATTCTGGAGAACGATGAAATCAAGAGGAAGATTCAGGAGTTGTTGTATAAAGGTCACATCTGACCACATTCATCGCCCTGTGGGAGCCCGATCGTGTTGGTACAGAAGAAGGATGGGACTTAGAGACTCTGTATTGAATATCGGGCATTGAACAAGATCACTGTCTGGAATAGGTATCCGATCCCATAGATTGATGACATTCTGAACCAAGTGAAGGGGGAAAAATATTTCAGCAAGATCGACTTGATGTAGAAATTTTGAATAATAAACACATATTCAATGGAGATTATCCTAATCATGTACTATTGCGGAATACATACATAATACATAAGCTCCTCTACGTTGATCATCAATATAGCAGCATCAAATAACAATAAAACATCAAGAGCATTCACAGATTAACACAGTATGTAACCTGGGGAAAGCATCTCGCTAAAAACCCCACACTATCTGTCTATTAATGATTGAGAACATGTAACATTACAAAGTACAATGCTTATCACAAGCAATCCAGTACCAGCTCCACCTGTTACACATAATACAACTCAAATCTGATCTCCAAATCTATTCCACTGCTTGCCTGCCTCCACAGCTCAATACCTGCTCAAGAATTGATGAGAATGGTTTACCAAACTCGTATTTTACCTGCAAAGAATCACTCATACTATGGAAGACGTGAGCATAGGCTAAAAATACTTGGTATTGGCCAATTCATTGGCATACTCAATCCCTTTGATTGTGCAAATCCTCATGCACAACTATAGTCACAACTGATGGCAATCTGATCCTCTAACACCTGTCCCTGCTAAACTGAACATGCACTGACATGCAACTGAGTTAACTGATGTATTCTTGAGTTGCATTATGAGTTAATAACTTGTGAATTAATTAATAACTAATTCACCCAACTCATCTCTAGTCTATTTGCCAGTTAGACTAAATACAACCAGTTTAACAAAGCTAAACTGAACACAACTCCATCAACTGCACCTCCAGTCCACTAAACTCAACTCACTTGAGTTCTAACTGAAGTCCTGCATGTAAAGATCAGTCATCCCATAGGTAACCACGTATTTCCTTCTGGGATCTACATGTACCACATCCGTAGCTCATCCTGAAGTGCTCCAAGAGAATAAGATTAAGTTTATAGTCCAAATATTATTATGAGAAAATAATATTTGACTGTTCTATATTTAGACTGAGTAGTCACTCCGATGTGATTTAAAAATAGAAGTCCATCTATTTTTCCCAACTTGACCAATCATCCATAAACATCAACATGCAATCCATAGACATGATCCATATGTCTAAAAATAGACATAGTCTAAAAATAGACTTGCGCCAAAAATAGCCTGCGAGCCCACTTAGTGAAGGTGACTCTTTTCACTAAGCTCCATCATCTTGTTCCAATCTCAACACTTGAAGTCAAGATATGACCAAGTACCAACCAAACCCTCTGATGTGTGGAAGATTGCCTTCAAAGCCAAGGAGGGCCTTTTCGAATGGTTGGTTATGCCTTTCAGGTTGACAAATGCTCTTGCAACATTCATGAGGCTAATGGGTGACATCTTGCGGACAATCACCAACTCATTTGTAGTGGTATACTTGGATGACATCCTGATCTTTAGCCATAGTTGGAAAGAGCACCTCCACCACATCCCATAGGTTCTCCAAACACTATGGAAACTCAAGCTATGTGCCAATTTGGAGAAATGCACTTTTGGCATGACCCATGTTCAATATCTAGGATACATTATTGATGAATGAGGGGTGCATGTGGATCTAGCCAAGATCCAAGTCATCTAGCATTAGCCAGCTCCAACCACTTTGACAGAGCTCCGCAGCTTTCTGGGTCTTGCCAATTTCTACCGCAGGTTAGTGTTGGGATTCTCTCATATCACTTGGCCCTTGGGTTAAGTGACCAAGGGAAGAGTGAAAGCAAAATTCTTTTGGTCTGAATCTCAACAAAAGGCATTCACAGAGTTGAAACATCGTCTCTCCTTTGCACTAGTGCTCACATTACCAGACTTGCAACAACCATTTGAGATCAATATAGATGCCTTTGACTATGCTATTGGGGAAGTCCTTACTCAACAGGGGCATCCAGTGGAATATCACAGTGAGACACTTTTAGACTCAGTGCGGAAGTATCCCACTTATGAAAAAGAGATGTATTCCATTTTGCAGGCTTGCCGACAATGGAAGCATTAATTTTGGAGAAGGAAACGGTGATCCACACAGACCACCGGCCCCTGTAGTTCATATAGACATAAGGAAAGTTGCAGAATTATCACCATCAGAAGTGGTCCACATACCTGCAACAGTTCCATTTGAATATCAAATATAAGAAGAGCAGCACCAATAATGTTGCAGATTGTGTCAGCTGACCACTGATCATGGTGTTAACCATCATGCTCAACTCCTGTAGGCACAAGACTTCTGATTGCCCACTTCTATACAAAAGTGACCCAGAATTTGGCCACACATACCAGACACTCTTGGAGGGTCAACAAGTTCCAGATTTTCACCTTCAGGATACCCTATTATGCAACCTAGGACACCTTTGTGTTCCTTCAAGAGAGCACACCAAGATGATTTTAGAAGCACACTACAGTTGGGTTGTTGGGTGTTTCAGGGTTGAGAAAATGGTGGCAGTACTACATAAGTATTTCTCTTGGCCAAATCTTTGATAGGATGTTGGGAAGTACATCAGATCCTGCACTACCTGTGCCATTTCCAAATCGACCATTAAGAAGGAAGGCCTATATACTCTGCTACCTACCCCTAGTCAACCTTGGGAATCCATCTCCATGGATTACATGTCGGGTCTTCCTTCTACTAAGCATGGTAATGACTGTGTTTTTTTAGTCACTGACAGATTCTTGAAGATGGCCATTATGGTAGCCTACAAGAAGAATATCATAGTGGAAGCCACTACTAAAATCTTCTTTGAATGAGTGTCGATACACTTTGGGATCCCACAATCTATCATCTCAAATCAGGATAGCAGGTTCCTCAATACATTTTGGTCCAGTATTTGGTCTATGCTGGACACCAAGCTCACTATGTCCACAAATTTCCATCCCCAAACTGATGGCCAGATAGAGGTCGTCAACAGGATGATCGTACACATTCTGTGCATGTATTACTCAAATCACCCATGCACATGGGATGGGAGCCTCCCCTATGTCCAGCACAGCTATAACCAGTCTCTCCATAACTCGACTGGCCATAACCCTTTTCAGTTGGGCTTGGGATTCCAACCACTATGTCCCATTGATGTGGCCATGCCATTTGCAGCTACTCATGCAGATTCAGCTCATGTCTGGTTCGAAACCGATAAGGAAAACAACTTCATTGAGCACATCCAACATATTCACTAGCAGGTCCACGAAATTATGGAGAAATCAAATTCCAAGTACAAGTAGCAACATGATCAACATCGAGTGCAACACAAGTTTCAGGTGGGTGGCAAAGTCTAGTTTCATTTGCAAAAGGAACGCCTTATCGAAGCCTATCGGAAACTCATACCACTCTGATATGGTCCTTGCACAATTACCAAGGCTGTGGGGGACAATTCATTTGAGCTCAGCACTCCTCCATTCCTTAGCCTGCACCCATTGTTTAATGAGGACCGCCTTCGACCATACTTCCCACCATTGCTAGACACATCAGACATTGTTGAACAACTCACACCTATAGAGTTAAATCTAGATTGCATGGAACAAGCCACAACTGATCGAATCATGGACATGCAGATCAAGAACACCCGACAACAAAGGATACAACTATATCAAGTTGTCAAAGCAAGCCAACTCCTTCACCAGGGCAAGTGTGTTATGAAACCGTCTCACAAAAAGATAGAAAAGATAGATCAATGCCTTAGAAATAAGCCTCTTTGAGGGGGCAACCTCCTTTACATTACACAAATGAACAATTCTTGGATGATACAAATGACAAGGCCTCCTTTCTATAATATAATTAGAGCCGACATAACAATAATAATGTAAGGGCACAACAATATAATAAGGGGGTTGTACTAATAATAATAAGGGGTTACACTAGTAGTATAGGGACCTAACATGACCCTCTCCAAAAAGTGTTGTCCTCAACGCTTGAGTAGTTCGTGATGCTCCTATATAAAATTCTTGTCTTCCCATGTGGAATCTTCATCTAGTAAGTTATTCCACTTGATGAGATACTCTGAAATTGATCGATTTCGTAGCTGTCAAGTTCTTGTTTCTGTGACTGCTCCAGGCTCCAATATGATTTTTCCTTCCTCGTCAAGTTTTGGCAATATTGTTTGAATTGGGATCTTCTACAACTTTTGAATGAGTGGCCACATTTCTTCGTCCTTCTTCCATTCATACCTTGTTTCGTTTATCCAATTTGGTTGGATAATAGAAATGGTGCATAACAATGCTTCCACATCCTCATCCTTTCTTGAGAGTGCATATGCCACAACATTTTGCTTCCATTTTTGTAGATGATTTCAAAGTCATAACCCAACATCTTTGTGACCCATTTTTGTTGCTCTTAAGAGGATAAATTTTGTTCTAAAAAGTATTTAATACTATCATGATCCGTTTTTACCTTGAAGTGTCTTCCCATTAGGTAAGGTTGCAATTTCTTAAGTGCGTGTAGTATCGCCAACTTTTCCTTCTCATAAATAGCTTTCTTGAGGAACATTTGTATGTATGTATGTAACCATAAAAATACCCAATCGCCTACATCAAAACTTCTTTCATTGCGATGTTGATCTGCCTATTGTTTCATTCAATTCTGCACCAAAGTGGCGTTATCCTTTAAAAGTTGAACTTGTTGCTGATGCTCGATGTGATCTTTCATTGCTTGAATCTTTTTCTTCTTGATATGTCCTTCTATATTTAGAGTTTTAGGAGTGGTAATTTCTTCTAGTGCATTACAAGATATGGTCAGATTCATTTCTTGATGCTCTATGTGATCTTTCACTTCTTGAACAATTTTCTTCTTGATATGTCCTTCTATCTTGATGGTTTGAGGAGTGGTAATTGGTGAGCCCCAGTATTGCAGCAATAATGCTGCAACTCTTGGAACTCCCTTCTTTAATTTTATCAACTCGGTAGTTCATAACAAACTTGGAAGCGATGGTGCTGTATGCACAAGTACTAGCTCTTGCCGCAGCTGTCACTTGGTCAGCTGGCACAAGTCCGCTAGGGGCTTAAGCTAACTTCTATGAGCTCTTAGAAGAAGCTTTTTAACTGATGGATGAAAGCTAACTCAAAGGAGATTGATCTACTTGCCGAAAGAAACTGGAAAGCCAAAAGGAAAACATAAACACTAGCAAACCCTAATTTTACTAGCTAGCCCTACTGATGCAAGAAAGAGGATGCAAGATACTGAAAGAGATGCCATTGACTTCTAGGAAGGTAATATGCATGTGTTTAAGCTACTTCTACAGTAACATTTGAGAAAAACATCTTTTTGCATTTTTGAATAAGTTGTTAGAATTATCATGCATGTGCTTTTAACTGGTTTTTGACTGTGCAGAGGTGGATTGGTGAGAAGAAATGCTTGGAGGAGGTTGGGAAGGTTCAAAGAGGGCCTAAGGGGTCTCTAACACCCTTCCAAAGAGTTTCACAGAGTTTGGCTATCAAGAAACCTCATTCGTGAGCTTCTACAAGAAGTTTGTAGGGGTTCTATAGGATGTTCTGGAATTTCTACAGGATGTTCTGTAATTTTCTACAGGATGTTCCGAAAAGAGGATTTTGGAGGGTCGATGGAGGAAAAATGGTGGGAAAGTGGAAATGGAGGTTGGATAATGATGTTAAGAGGTCTAGGACTTGGTGGATGAGGCTAAGGACAGATGTAGATGGCTGGATTTGTTCAAGGAGGACTGAAGCAAGGATGCACAAAAACTAGGGTTATGTGAGCAAATGGAAAATGTAAGGCAAGAAGCTGAGTTGAGGGATGGAACAGATGTGTTTGATGGAGTATGGGTAGATAGAGGAGTGGTACAGGTGCTCTACAAGTCATTTTTCCAACTGAGCCAACGAAGACTTGTAAATTCAAAGACCTAGTTATGTTGACCTAATCTGTGCTCGCTGTCGGTAAAGAGAATGACCAGAAGTTTGACCCGCAATGAAACCATGTATACTAACTTATGCAACTAAGCAAGCAAAAATCTGAACTTGTAACCAACTTCTACTAATGAAAATCAAACACTAGTGATTGCATGGCAAAGCAAAGTCAGTGTTTTTGGTGGCAGCAAGGTCACCTTGGTCCCAGCTCATGATTCCACTGAGGGGGAGGTGAGATCCAAGGTGCTTGGTAGCTTTTTTCTGAAGATATTCCCTGTGATTAACCTATCAAGTAAATATGAACATGAAAAGCTATTTTAATCATAAAAATGACCTAAGTAACACAGAAATATTTTAATCTAAATAACAGATTTTATTCTAAGAATGCAGCAAAGACACATGAAAGTAAACAAAGGAAGTACTGGGAACTTGAGATGGGCCCAACCCCAAGAGCTACAGCCTCCTAAGAGAGATTTAGAGCTGGTACAAAGCAAAGAACAACATTGTAAAACCAAAGAAGGACACGGGAAAGTGGCGTGAGTTCCATAAGAGCTCCACTCAAAACACAAGTGAGTGTCGAGCCAAGCAATCACTAGTGGCCAAGCTAAAGGCTTCAAAATCAGATGCATGTTCCGACTCTGAGTCAGAACCCGACAAGGGGAATAACAAAGGGAATCAAATTATCGATGTGGAGACCAACACCATCGTTGCCACCACAAAGATCCAGAAGGAGGAACCCGAAGATCCAGAGGAGGAGGAGTGCCTTTTCCACTCCCATGTGTGGGTAAAGGGTTCCCCGCTATAGTTCATTGTCAATAGCGAGAGCCAAAAGAACCTAATTCCTGCAGAGGTCATGAAGCGGCTGGGCTTACTGACCATAGAACATCCACAATTGTACACCATAGGGTGGCTTCACCAAGGACAGGATCTTCGCGTGAGATAGGAGTGTTGCATTCCATACAGCATCAAGCCCTTCACGGATGAGGTATTATGTGATGTCGCTCCCTTTGATGTTTGTGATGTATTATTAGGCCAACCATACTTATGGAAGTGACATGTTGTGTATGATTCTAGGCCTCGTGTTGTTATTGTTACTTTGGAAAATAAGTTGTACATGCTACTAGAGGTAGCACCGCCTACCACCATCTCTTTGGTTACTGCAAAACAATGCAGTAAGCTCATTTCCAAGACTGGGAAATTTGTTTTGATGATGATAAGCCCTCAGGAAAAGAAGAAGACGGTGGCCATGACCTCCAGAAAGGGCCCTTTCGCACGACAAACAGATGGACAAAGTCGTGGAGGTGTACGAAGACATATTCACCTCCCCCGCAGGGGTGCCTCTGCATAGTCAGGTCAAGCACTCCATTGATCTGACCCAAGGTGTGCCTCTACCCAATGGACCAATCTATCGGCACTCCATTCTGGAGAACGATGAAATCAAGAGGAAGATTCAGGAGTTGTTGTATAAAGGTCACATCTGACCACATTCATCGCCCTGTGGGAGCCCGATCGTGTTGGTACAGAAGAAGGATGGGACTTAGAGACTCTGTATTGAATATCGGGCATTGAACAAGATCACTGTCTGGAATAGGTATCCGATCCCATAGATTGATGACATTCTGAACCAAGTGAAGGGGGAAAAATATTTCAGCAAGATCGACTTGATGTAGAAATTTTGAATAATAAACACATATTCAATGGAGATTATCCTAATCATGTACTATTGCGGAATACATACATAATACATAAGCTCCTCTACGTTGATCATCAATATAGCAGCATCAAATAACAATAAAACATCAAGAGCATTCACAGATTAACACAGTATGTAACCTGGGGAAAGCATCTCGCTAAAAACCCCACACTATCTGTCTATTAATGATTGAGAACATGTAACATTACAAAGTACAATGCTTATCACAAGCAATCCAGTACCAGCTCCACCTGTTACACATAATACAACTCAAATCTGATCTCCAAATCTATTCCACTGCTTGCCTGCCTCCACAGCTCAATACCTGCTCAAGAATTGATGAGAATGGTTTACCAAACTCGTATTTTACCTGCAAAGAATCACTCATACTATGGAAGACGTGAGCATAGGCTAAAAATACTTGGTATTGGCCAATTCATTGGCATACTCAATCCCTTTGATTGTGCAAATCCTCATGCACAACTATAGTCACAACTGATGGCAATCTGATCCTCTAACACCTGTCCCTGCTAAACTGAACATGCACTGACATGCAACTGAGTTAACTGATGTATTCTTGAGTTGCATTATGAGTTAATAACTTGTGAATTAATTAATAACTAATTCACCCAACTCATCTCTAGTCTATTTGCCAGTTAGACTAAATACAACCAGTTTAACAAAGCTAAACTGAACACAACTCCATCAACTGCACCTCCAGTCCACTAAACTCAACTCACTTGAGTTCTAACTGAAGTCTTGCATGTAAAGATCAGTCATCCCATAGGTAACCACGTATTTCCTTCTGGGATCTGCATGTACCACATCCATAGCTCATCCTGAAGTGCTCCAAGAGAATAAGATTAAGTTTATAGTCCAAATATTATTATGAGACAATAATATTTGACTGTTCTATATTTAGACTGAGCAGTCACTCCGCTGTGATCTAAAAATAGAAGTCCATCTATTTTTCCCAACTTGACCAATCATCCATAAACAGTAACCTGCAATCCATAGACATGATCCATATGTCTAAAAATATACTTGCGCCAAAAATAGCCTGCGGGCCCACTTAGTGAAGTTGACTCTTTTCACTAAGCTCCATCATCTTGTTGCAATCTCAACACTCCCTCTCGACAAGATATGGATTATCATCAACCCCTATCCTGCCTCGGTGGTATTCGAATTTGCTCCTGGTGAGAGCCTTTGTCAGAATATCAGCATCTTGATCCTCCGTTGGAATGTATGAAAGTAACATGATCCTCCACTGCACACAATCTCTGATATGATGGTACCTAATGTCAATATGCTTAGATCTATCATGAAATACAGGATTAGCCGAGAGTTTAATGCAACTCTGGTTATCACAGTAAATCATAGTAGGATCCAAATGAGAACCGAACAAACCAACCAGGATCTTCCTCATGCATATAGCCTCGCATGCAGCCAAACTTGCTGCCATATACTTAGCCTCTGCTAAACTGAGTGCCACGGATCTCTGCTTCCTTCTGTACCAAGAAACTGTTGTCGATCCAATACTGAAGACTTCTCCTGATGTGCTCTTTCTGTCTATTGGGCTACCTGCCCAATCTGCATCCGTGTAGCCACATAGCTTCACCTCATCCTCCTGTCTGTACCACAATCCATATCCCGATGTGCCTCTTAAGTAGCGCAATACATGCTTGCCCGCCTTCCAGAAGAGCGTGGTAGGCTTAACCATAGCTTGTGAAAGCTGGTTAACTACATAGCATATATTGGGTCGTGTATTGACCAAATACATCAGTGACCCCACCAACTATCGATAAACAGTGGCATCCACTTCTTCTCTCAAAGTGGCATCCTCCTTCCTCCAACCTCCAGGAAGAGAAGTATCAACAGGCTTGTAGCCATGCATGTTGAACTTCTCCAGTATCTCCCGAGCATACTTGCCCTGAGAAACAAACAGTCCACCACTGTGCTACCATATTTCCAATCCTAGGAAATAGTGAAGGAGGCCCAAGTCCTTCATCTCAAACTCTGTAGAAAGATCCTTCTTGCATGACAGTATCAACAGCTCATCACCCGTTAGAATCAAATCATCAACATACAGTACAATGATAAGCAACTTACCCTCCACCACAATTTGGTATAGGTTTAGATCCACCTCGCTCTTGGAGAATCGAAGTCCTGTGAAATAGTTGTCTATCCGTGTGTACCAAGCACGTGGTGCTTGTTTCAACCCATACAATGCTCTCTTCAGCCTGTACACATGCGACTCACTGCTGAAGACCTCAAAGCCTTCAGGCTGCTCAATGTACACCTCCTCCTCAATGACTCCATTGAGGAATGTAGTCTTCACATCCATATGATGAATGTGCCATCCCATCTGTGCTGAGAGAGCAAGAATCATTCGTATGGAAGAATACCTTGTGACAGGTGCAAAGGTCTCCTCATAATCAATCCCCTCTATCTGTGAAAAGCCTCGGGCAACAAATCTTGGCTTGTACTTCTCCATACTCCCATCAGCTGCCTGCTTAACTTTGTAGATCCATCTCGAACCCACCACTAATTTCCCTTCCGATCTAGGAACAATCTCCCATGCACTATTTCTGACAATAGAATCATACTCTTCCACCATGGCGTCTACCCATGCGGGATCCTCCGTAGCTTCCTCGAAAGAGGATGGCTCAGTCACAACACACTTTCTCATAAGAGCCATGTATCCAGTGTACCGATCAGGTGATTGTCTCTGCCTGCGTTGGGCTGTAGGTGGTCCTACAACTTTCTCTGCATCTTGAGCCAGTCGCTCAGCTTCTGTCAAGCGCTTTCACCCTCTGATGGTTGGCGCTGCATGAGTGGACTCTTCCACTCCATGAACCTCATCCTGTGGCTGATCCACGTCCTGAAGCTCATCCTTAGGAACTAATAGCTCCTCATCTGCATGCAAGTGTAGCTCCCTCTCAAGCGAACACTTCATGGCTTTCTCCTCCTAAAATTTTATATCCCGTTGCACAACAGTTTTACCACTGTTTGGCAAATACACATGATAATTGTGGGGTGTATTAGTGTACCCCAAAAATATCCCAACCTCTATGGTCGGCTCCAACTTCTTCCTGGCATCCTTCGTCATATGCATGTAAAAGCTAGCACCAAAAATCCTCAAATGAGAAAGATCAGGCTTCTTACCAGAATAAGCCTCCTCGGGTGGACTCATCCCAAGTATCCTATGAGGACAACGGTTCTGCACATAAACTGCTGTATAGCATGCTTCCGCCCACAAGTGAAGGGGTAGGCCCTGATCATGCAACATCGCCCGTGCAACACCCACGATGGTTCTATTCTTCTGCTCAGCTACCTTGTTCTGCTGTGGGTTATGGGGAGCTATGAGCTCTCTAGAATCCCTTTTGCCTTGCAGAAATCCTTGAACTCATCTGAGATGTATTCACCACCATTGTCGCTCCTAAGAGCCTTCACCTTCTTCCCTGACTCCTTCTCGACCAGTGCTTTGAATTCACAGAACTTTGAAAATGTTTCGCTCTTCTTCTGCATGAAGAAGATCTAGCACTTACGAGAGAAATCATCAACAAAAATCACATAATACCTGTGTTTTTCTATCGAAGCAACTGAGAAAGGTCCACACACGTCTGTGTGAATTCTCTCAAGGATCGTCGTGGTGCGACTATCCTTCTCGTGAAAGGTGGCTTTCACAAACTTCCCCAAAGTACACCCCTTGCACTGATCTGACTGTGCAAGAGTGCCTTTAAGAAGCCTTGTAGTGATCTGCTGCAGTATCTTCAAGGCTCCATGGTGAAGGTGACCCAATCTCCTGTGCCACAACTCGCCATCATCCCGGCTCACTAATCCTTCTGCCTTGCCTGCCATTGCTGCACATTCATCTACATGCAACTGATAAAGGTTCCTTACTTGAACCCCTATCTTCCGGGTCTCACTAGTTGTCTTGCTGCGCAGGAAAGCTTTTCCCTCGCTGAAAACAACATCATACCCCTTGTCTTCTAACATCACCACAGAGATGAGATTCTTCTTCAATCCAGGAACATGCATGACTTCCTTCAATACGAAGGGTTTACCAGACTCCCTCTCAAAGGAAATGGTACCGATACCGGTCGCACTGTATCTACCATCATTGCCCATCTCGATGTGCACTCCAAGATCTTTGTCCTCCAGATTAGAAAACAAATCTCTATCTCTCGTCATGTGAAAAGATGCACCACTGTCCAAGAACCACACCGATCCCATCACACTTGAAACCAAGCATGCGATCAATGAAAAATCAAGCTCAAACTACGAGGCTAGAGTCTCTCTTGCTGAAGATCCAACAGCCTACTTGTTCTTCTTCTTCTGCAGACAATTAGTGGCATAGTGTCCATGCTGGTGATAGTGAAAATACTTCACCTTGGACATGTCCTGCTTCTTGCCTTTCACACCAGACTGAGAAGCTTTCTTGCTCTTCCCTTTCTTTGCTTTGGCAGCGAAAGCACAATTCTCTTCATCAGATACCTTTGATCCATTCTCATACTTATTGTTTCTGAGTTTATCCTTGAGCGCCAGGTCGCTCTTGCTTTGGAATAACATTTTCAATCCGTTGAAAGACATTTCAACAACACTGCTGCAAATTCGAATTCCACCAGCTCCAAACTCAACCACTTCTGATCTAGAATTAGTTAGAACAAAATATTTCTCGTACAGAGATCGATTGTATGGGCATTCACCAGATATCTCACCTTTCAAAAGAAGGATGAATCTAGAGGCTACCTGGCCTGATTACAGACTCTGCCTGAAGAAATAGAATGTAAACACTTCCTGAATAGTAGATCTGATGATTAACAGCTCTGATACCATGTAGAAATTTTGAATAATAAACACATATTCAATGGAGATTATCCTAATCATGTACTATTTCGGAATACATACACAATACATAAGCTCCTCTACGTTGATCATTAATATAGCAGCATCAATAACAATAAAACATCAAGAGCATTCACACATTAACACAGTATGTAACCTGGGGAAAGCATCTTGCTAAAAACCCCACACTATCTGTATATTAATGATTGAGAACATGTAACATTACAAAGTACAATGCTTATCACAAGCAATCCAGTACCAGATCCACCTGTTATACGCAATACAGCTCAGATATAATCTCCAAATCTATTCCACTGCTTGCCTGCCTCCACAGCTCAATACCTGCTCAAGAATTGATGAGAATGGTTTACCAAACTCGTATTTTACCTGCAAAGAATCACTCACACTATGGAAGACATGAGCACAGGCTACAAATACTTGGTATTGGTCAATTCATTGGCATACTCAATCCCTTTGATTGTGCAAATCCTCATGCACAACTATAGTCACAACTGATAGCAATCTGATCCTCTAACACCTGTCCCTGCTGAACTGAACATGCACTGACATGCAACTAAGTTAACTTATGTATTCTTCAGTTGCATTATGAGTTAATAACTTGTGAATTAATTAATAACTAATTCACCCAACTCATCTCTAGTCTATTTGCTAGTTAGACTAAATACAACTAGTTTAACAAAGCTAAACTGAACACAACTCCATCAACTGCACCTCCAGTCCACT
>Ga0115851_100574_pt1 | contig 16912 bp, 9 predicted proteins | sample InSIn2gowninarea_FD_83865 | JGI IMG/M metagenome (GOLD analysis project Ga0115851, IMG submission 83865)
CCAGGAATACATTTTAGTCCTACTAAAGGTAATTAAAAGTCATTCAAGGACCTGTGGCACCTCCTACAGTATTCTCTAGTCAGAATTAGAAAAAGAACAGAAAGAAGCATCTTGGAAAAACACTCCTATTTGACATCGTTTGAAGGCAACTCTTTGGAAGAGTATCAAGCACCTTGAAGTCAATTTCAAATGCTAGGAACCTTGAATGATCTCGTCATCTTCTAGGAAAGTTGTAGCTACAGGTGTTGATAGGTACTAGACATATTAAAAGAACCCTGTGTGAATGGAGAAAACCATAATCTTAACTCAAGAAGAAAGGCAAAATTATAATAACTATTGTAATAGTACTATATACTGGAGCAATATCCTGTCACATTGGGATAAGCATCCAAAGATTGAGAATCATTCTTGAATCATTGCAAGTCTGTCTTAAAATTCTTGGGACTAGTTTAAAGCAAGCCCACTTGTGGAAGTAACCTTGAAGGCCCTGTCATCGTCTAGTTGTCTTGTGACCTGTGATAAAATCTTCTGAAGTTTGAGACAGTCAAAAGAAGCTACAATTAGTTACCTTGTAAAGAGCATCTTGGTTTGCCACTGATCTTGAAAAATATTATGAAAACAATGGAAGTTGTCGTATCTTTAAAGCTTCTTTGTGATCATAAAATATTAAGGTACAAAATAAAGGAAGCAAATGAAAAGCATGACTAGGCAAATTAGATCTTTGATGAAGCATAATGAGATCAAGAGGAAGCCTTCATTGACAAAAGATAAGTATTTTGTTTCCATCTCCTTTTATTACATTATTGTCCAATTTCCTCTTTATATCTAACATTATTTTTGTTGCTTGATTATAATCCTTTCTCTTGTATTTTCCTTGGAAGAAAGATTTGCAAGAATATTCTAAAAAAGATTGTGGCTAGATTTAGAGGGAGCCTTCAAAAGAGTGAGAAGCCCTGTTGCAGAAGAAGCCTTTTAGGGTTTGTAGTAGAAGCAACTCAAGGTATGTTTAATATAAAATTTGTAGCTTTCCACATAAGATAGTACGATCATTTTTAAAATTTGCTAACTCTCTCATATCTAGGGTTTTGCTATAGAATCATAAAGATTCTTATATTGTTAGGGTGATTGATTTCTAAATTAAAATCAACCCTTGTAGTATTATCATTTGTTATTTAGGTAAAACCCTATATTTTTGGAGTTTGATGATAATATGTATGGTTTATGACAAAAACAATTAGAGTTTAATGATAGTATATATGGTTTATGGTTTATGACAAAAACCTTAGCAAAGGTTGATGCCAGAGCTTAGGGCATGAAAGTGAAACCCTAAGTATAAATGCTTCCACTATGATTGAAACCCTAACAAGGTTTAGAGTTTGGATATCTATGGTTTAATTCCTTATTGAAGTATTGATAACCCTAGATGCTCTCCTTGTGATGATATGATAACCTTGGATTGATAAAGTTAACTTCATGCTCTTGTACATGTGATGAGATTTGCAGGTACAAAGTGTGAAGTTGTAAGCCTGCCTCGTGCTTGATGATGATTTTTTGATGATGTTGAGCATGATGGAAAGAGGGCGTTGTAAGAATCCTGATTACATTGAAGTTTACATTGATGATTAAAAGGCTGACCTTGTTGCCATATGAAGATAAAAGGAATGATGTTTTGAAAGGTTGAAGTTCTTCGATGACATGATGAAAGAGTTTGTGTAGCTGGAAGGATAAAAATTGTTGATGATGGACTTTTCTCCCTAGTTGAGAGGGAGGACATGATTCTCTGCTTCATATGTCATGCACTAGGCCAGGACTAACAATTGTACGTCTAGTGAAGGCCATGAGGAGATAATGATATTATATGATCGGAGAATAGCTAAAGCACTACTGGTGGTTATTTTTGATAAGTTGTGAACAAGACTCGATTGTTTTGAGTAGTGCTGAGGTTGAGTTTGGTGCTGCTTGAGAAGTTGGAAAAGGAAGCTTCCGTCAAGATTTGTTTTGGATATTGTGATAACCTAAGCAACATCAGAATGGTTGAGGACCTTGAATTTTATGCTAGCATATTAATAATAAGTACCAGTACTTGTTGGGGTCGTGGAGCTAAAGAATGTTGTAATGAATGAACAAGTCGCTGATGTGTTGATCTCTCCCTAAGAAGTTGGAATATTCGATAAGCATGCTTGGATTGATGGATATCTTTGATTTGGTTGAGAGGGAGCGATGAGTACCTTAGGCTGTGTGCCCGTATGATGGTACTTGGGAGGACATCTTGGCCTAGTTGGTATTGAGATCTCATTTATAGTTTGTCCTTGATGATGTCTAGATCCTTGTGTAGGAGAGTATCTTGGTCTTGGAGATATGGAGAACCTATTTTCAGGGTTGATATCTTAACCTAGATGATGCCTAGATCCCTGTGAGGGTTGGTGTCTTGGCATGGAGGCCTAGATGGTATTTATATCCAGTTGGATTAATACCAGGGCTATAGCTTGATGGTATTGTTACTGCTCAAACTAGCAAGGGTCCTAGGAGGGGATCCTATACAGCAACTACTAGGGGTAGGGGCAAGAATGGAGCGATATCCCATTGTCACCTCAGCTAAGGCTTCTTGCTGTTTACATATTTTCACAGATAGGAGGTGTCCAGATATGAGAGGAATCAGAAGAATGGATGGATCAATGATAAGATATGAGGTGATTCCTAAATGCTATTCACAAGAGAGGTTCAAATAATTGGCTTGCTTGCTTTAAAAGCAAGGTGATTGGCTTTCTAGGAAGGGCTATGAGGATACTTGGACCTAGGGTTGGAGAATATTCTTGAACAAGAGGTATCCTAGACCTAGGAATCCTAAAGGAGAAATGGATTCTATGTGATCCTTGTGGAATGTGAGTTATGAAGTTGTGGGACAACAAAGAACCAATGTGAACCCAAACTAGGTCAAGGATGCGGAGTTGATCAACACTAGAGGGGTTTGACTAGTTTAGGGAGGAGAATAAGATCGGAGGACAAATACTCTCTTGAATTTTAGATGCAATGATGCAAGTGAGGACACCAACCCAAATCAATCAAGGGAAAGAGATGGTCTTATGGCTAGGTGTTGCTATATCTTTGGATTCCACCATTGGATTTGCCTCAAACTTGGAGGATCCCTTGAGAAAACCCAAACGCAGTAGTGGACCAAAATTCAAGGCTTTTGAATGGCTACAAAGGATTTTGCTTGATGCCCTAGGGGACCTATTAGGGTTAGGCCTAGAATTGGGAGAAATGGGAAAAAGAGTGGTAATTTTGACCACCAAATGGATGCGAGGATCAATGCCTTGCTTCTTGGGCTTAATCAAGTTAAGATACACCTAGATCAAGAATTTTCATATGCTAAGGAGCCCTAGAGGACTTTCACTATCCTTTCAAGGTTAAACAACATGGTCATTAGGGTTTTATACTTCAAAGTTGCAAAGAGATGAAGTTTCAAGGTCTTTCAATCTATGAGGTGCCTCTACGAACATTGACCCACTCCCTCAAAGAGCAATGCATGCATTCAATCACTTATTCAAGGTTTCTAGATGAATTGTGCATTACTTTAACCCATACAAGAATAATGATAAAAATAACATGCAATAGACAAGTAAGATAACAAGAATAGCATTAAAATTTCACTTACATGAGATAGAGAGTATATCCATTCACCGACTTTGCATTATAAAGAAACTCCAAAGACAATAGCGAAAATCCAAACGTCATAGTGCATCCAGAAACTCCAAAAATTTCGTCCTAGAAACAAGTGCAAAACTCTCTCAAGGGATACTAATCGAATCCAAGTGATGATGAGAGGAACGAATCCTCCTCTCATCTATTTATACAATTCAATAGGGGATTCGAATGGCCTAATTTCCCTAATTTAGCCCCAAATAATAAAATAATGTCCAATAATGATATGCTCTGGTGACAAGCCTACCAAGATAGCTCAAAATAGAAAGATAAGCTTCTCAAGAGGGAAAAATACTAAACATGATGAGTCATTGGGCCATTGAGAAGGCCTAGTGGAGTCCAAAGTGTGCCAATGTGTGAGAATAGGCTCTAAACATAGTGAATGAGGGGTTGGCCCCTTGACATCCAAGCAAGTCACATGTGTCCCCAAGTGGGTGTGGGGGCGCGATGACATCCTCGTGGGTCTCCAAGTGGATCGATAATGCCTTTAAACCATCTGTAAGGGCTAGGATGATGACATAAGCCCTCGCTTCATCTCTCGCAGTGAAACACATCCTCAGCTGGACCCTGGAACCTTTGCCAAGTGTGTGGTACAAATGTGCAGCCGACGGGGCATAGTGATCCAGGTGCATAATCATCGTCCAAAAGGTGGAACACGAGCAATCACTGAATGGTGCTGGGAATCCATGAAGTGCTCTCTACTATGGTGGAGGCCCATGGCTCTCTATGCTCACCCTACAAGTGCCAATGTGATCCTCTTGAGGGCTTGGACCCCATATAGGGAGACCAAACCCAACATGGAGACCCACTTGCAATTTTTCATAAGATCCAATGCATCCCCTTGCCCTCTAGTACAAGAAGTAATTAGGATAATTAAGCAAAAGAGTTTACAAATTGTGGAATCAATGGGCACTTTATGGTGGCATGCCCTTTAGTGGGCTTTGGCATGTACATGCGTCTTCAAGCTCAATAAAGGGGTTAACCAAGGACCCTATTAGGTGGTTTCAGCCTTTAAAGGGGGTGACATATCCGTGGTACATCCATCAAGTGGTAGGTGGCATGTGATATAATGATGGAATGGAGTTGGGATCAGGGGAAGGCTCCAACCCACATGCCATGGTACAATGGTAGCTATAATAGGGGAAGCCCACACTTGGGTGTATGAGTGTAGGAGGGAGCAATCTTGGTAAATAAGTTACCTCAACCTTTGTTTTTCCACCCTTCTTCACATGCCTTTTGCCTTTGATTGATTTTTCTTCATAACTGCTTGGGGCTTTAGGGAATGAAAGCATGATGTGTAGGACAAGAGTACAGACGTAGCCCACTTTTTGGCCCACTCTTTCCGCTGAATTCCCCCCATCAATCCATGCCCAAAAGTGTCCATGATAAGTAAACAAAGTTACTCAACTACACCAATGAATAGCCAGACCTTCGGGGTTGGGATGCCCACCTTCAAACACATGATCATAACAGATGGGCAAATGACCACATGGCTGGCTTAAGCGGTGGAGATAGTGGCACATCGAGCTATTTGGTCGTTGGAAGGCGCTGCTGGCTGCGGGTTGAGGACCATCTAGGAGAAAAAATTTCTCCTATGATACCACCCATGGATGGTGGGTAACAAGTACCTATAATGACAAGGTTCCTCGATGACACCTTAGTCCTTGTTGAGTTGGTATCTTGGCATTGTATATGTTGTTGTGCTCTTCTTGGAACACTTCAAATTGAGGTCATCCTTGTACCGACTGAATAATTATGAATACCTCCCTAGTTAAGAGGGAGTGTTGAAAATGCAACTAGTATCGATTTTCATAATTGTTGTTTAGCTCATGACATTCTTATATATTTATAAAGAGAAGAAAAAGAAAAATTATTCTAAAGATCAAAGAAAGATTAGTTTATAAGCATGGGTTTCATGCTCAAAATATTATGTTTATGGGTCAAAGCACCCATTGAGTGCTTCTAGGATTATGTCATGAGTCATTATGTTTTTCATCATGTTCTAGACCCTTCTTAGGCTTTTTATGTCAAGAGAGAAAAAATATTTTTATGTAAAATGGTCATGTATTACTCCACCAAGTTAGCCTACCCTTACTTCATGTCGGCCTCATAAGGATGATTCAACCTCTATATATAGCAGTGCATTCGACCTATTGTGATCCATCTAATCAAGAAATTTGATTTGCAGTTTCTAACTGAAGGAAGTTCGAAGAGCCTAGAAAGCGAGGTCTGTATCATTACAAGAGAAGAAGAACAATAATGAAGGAGGAAGAGACACTCGTTTAGCAAAAGAAGCTGATTTTTTTTTTTTTTGTGTTTTTTGCCATAAGTGTGAAAGCACTGAAGTGAATGGCAGGGACGAAGGTGCAGGCCGAATTTCAGGAGTTGCAGAAAGTGTCGAGACCCTTGTTGACTTGTTTTGAAAAGGTTGACTTGTGTTGACTTTCAGAGAACTTGACTAGAGTTTGACTAATCTTCTTGGGAGTTTGACTTGGTGGATTGGAGGATGTCTTATTGATGGTCTAAGGGTCTTGGTTGTTACATTTGATTTGGTTCTTGAAGAAGAGAAGAAGAATTTTTGGGATTTTGACTAGAAGATGGGTTTTACCCTGGTTGATTGCCTGCATCATGTGTTCTTTGCTTTGTGATCTTCATAATTTTTGGAAATTGTTTGATGATGAGAACATAAACATTAATAAAGAAGCAAATACATAATCACAAATAACTGTCATGTAAAGAGAAATCAAGTTAACAAATAATCTAATGCTGCCCTAAGAATTTCTCAACAAAATCAACATTTCTAAACAGTGATCTAAAGGAAGAAGTATACATGGAACAACCATAAGGGTTTGACTTAGTAGAAGGAAAATATTTTGTTTGCAATTTGAAGAAGGCCCTGTATGGATTAAAGCAAGCTCCAAGAACTTGGTATACTAGACCTGATCACTATCTTCGACAACAAGGATTCAAGAAAGGAGTTGTAGGAAGCAATCTCTACATGAAGATGGACAAAGACAATCTGCTAATCACACTAGTATACTTGGATGATCTGATTTTTGGGAGCAACAATGATGAAATGAGTCATGAATTAGCCTAGGACACATCAAAAAAATTTGAAATGTCGATGATTGGTGGCTTGTTTTACTTTCTTGGACTTCCAAGTAACTCAAACCGAAGCAAGCATGTTCATATAACAAGCAAAATATCTCAAGGATATGCTCAAGCAATATGTGATGGAAGAATGTGCTATTATGAGGACACCTATGATTACAGGTTGCAAGCTAAGTAAGGATGACACATCTGCTATGGTGGATCCTACTCTTTACAGATTAATGTTTGGAGGTCTTTTATATCTAACAGCTTCAAGACCGAACATCATGCAACCACGAGGAATGGTGGCAAGATTCCAATCAGCCCCTAAGGAATCTCATATGCTTGCTATAAAGAGGATACTCAGATACTTGAAAGGCACTCTTGATTTTGGACTATGGTAACCTAAGAGCACAAATCTTACCTTGACAACATATACTAATGCATATTGGGTAGGAAACATGTTAAATTATGGTATGTTCTATGCTTAAGAGCAATTTACTGCAAAATTTCTTATTAGCCCAATATCAATTTCCAGAATAGCAATCACATCAGCATGATAGTAAAATTTAGATAGAACATAAATGTAAACAATAGAAGACAAGCCAAGACAAGAGACACAAGATGTGGCATAGTCAGGGACAAACCCCAATGTGGGGAAACCCTTGATCAATTCTTCTTATATTCTTCAATAATTTAGCAGAGAGAGATAGTACAATTACACAAATTTGTAATTTTATGATCGCTGCAACAAAACCCTAACCAACAAAGTCAAAGTTGGTCAAACAGGTCAGAATTGACTTTAAGTCAACCTCAGTCAACTCGGCCTCCAACAGCAAGTATAGGCAGCCCAAAACAGTGCGAAATGATCAGTCAAACTACAGTCAACACTGGACAGATCTGCGGTCAACCCTCAATAGTTAATGTTTAAGAGCAATTTACTGCAAAATTTCTTATTAGCCCAATATCAATTCTAGAATAGCAATCACATCAGCATGATAGTAAAATGCAGATAGAACATAAATGTAAACAGTAGAAGACAAGCCAAGACAAGAGACACAAGATGTGGCACTAGCCAGGGACAAACCCCAATGTGGGGAAACCCTTGATCAATTCTTCTTATATTCTTCAATAATTCAGCAGAGAGAGAGATAGTATAATTACACAAATATGTAATTTTATGACAGCTGCAACAAAAGCCTAACCAACAAAGTAAAAGCTGGTCAAATAGGTCAAAATTGACTTCAAGTCAACCTCAGTCAACTCGGCCTCCAACAATAAGTATAGGCAGCTCAAAACAATCTGAAATGATTAGTCAAACTGCAATCAATGCTGGACAGATCTGCGGTCAACCCTCAACAGTTAACGTTGGTCAAATGTGTGGTCGAAACAAGTCAACGAGGCTACCTAGAAATGCGACCTGCCTAGGAGAGGTTGGTCAACCCAATCCGTAGTCAAGGAGACCCTACGCTGGTCAACACTACCAAGAATCAACGTTTCTGCTCCACGGTCAACCCAATTCAACACTGCCCTAATTCAGATTTGCGTCCTCCTTTCAGCCACACGTGTGAGAGAGAGATGCTCCTCTAATGCGTAGGGGAGAGAGAGAAGAATGTATGTTGAGATGAGTGAGTTTATGCCTCAAGGTCTCTTCCTTTTATATGCCACGTTGAGGATAAGCTGGGGGTGTAAAACACTGTTTTGCTCGCTGGCCGACCTTGACAAATTGTCAAGAATACAAATAAATTCATATCTCCATGAATACATGTCGGAATTGGATGATCGGTAGATAAATCCTACACCTCTTGATGAGAGGAATCCAAGAAAAATATCAACTACCATAAATAAGGTGACCCACATGGAGGTTGGCCCTAGTTGCCAATTTTAACACTCCCTTTCAACTAGGGAGAACTCCATCTGCCTGTCGATACTATCTGTGTCATCAATGCGCTGCTCTGCTCTGCTCTGTTGAACTATGAAGAAGAAAAAGTGATCGAGAATGTATCATACCATCCTCTACTGACCCAAAGTCAGTCCCAAATAAAAGAGAGTGTCTAATAGCACTCTTACTGACCCGAATTCAGTCCCAATGAAGAGAGTGTGTCATACCACTCTTACTGATCCGAAATCAGTTCCAAATAAAGAGTGTCTCATAGCACTCTCACTGACCCGAAGTCAGTCCCAATGAAGAGAGTGTGTCATACCACTCTTACTGACCTGAAGTCAGTTCCAACCTGCATACATGAGATTCCTGATTATGAATCTCAAACCCCTCGGGTTGTTCCACATAAACTTCCTCTTTAATCGAACCATGCAAGAACACAATCTTGACATCAATTTGATGTAGGTTCCATCCTTGCAAAGTAGCAAGGACTATGATCGAGTGGATGGTGGTGTATCAGGCAACTAGTGCAGATATTTCATCGTAATCCACACCTTCCTTTTGAGAGGAGCCTCGAGCAACAAAGTGAGCCTTGTACTTTTCGAGGTGACAACTGATTTGTCTTGGGGTCTGGGGACCACATCCTAGACAACATTCTTCATGATGGACTTGTATTCTTCATTCATAGCATCCTTCCATACTTGATGCTTCACAACGTCTTCGAACGATGTAGGCTCATTTTGAATGATGGTGCTCATAATGGTCAAGTATCCCCGATACCTGGTCGGCTTCTTGCTTTCACGGAAAGTTCTTTTGGGTGCAATATGTCTCTTGGCATCTTCAAGAGTCCCCCTAAGCCATGAGGGCCTCTTCCTAGAGGAGGAAGGCTCTTGCAAAGGGGGATTAATAAGAGCCATAGGTTCTTCAATGTTGGGCATCGTTTCATCTTCCTTTTCATCCGGCTTCCCGGTGTCAGCTTCTTTATCTTTCCTTAGAATAGGAAGATTGTCAACCTTGCTAAGAGCCATATCTTCCTCAAAGGTAACATTATGACTTATCTCAACTTCCCTTTGACTAGCCACATAGATTTTATAGCCCTTAAAATTTTCGCTATAGCCCTTAAAGATTCCTTTCTTTCCAGATGCACCCAATTTGCTTATTTTCTCTTTCGGCATATGAAAATATACGGGACTTGCAAAAATTCTAAAATGAGAGACATCAGGTTTCTTATCAGTGAACATTTCTTCGAGAGTCTTGGAATCAAATGCTTGATGAGGGCATCAGTTTTGAACATATACGACATATTCGCAGCTTCGGCCCATAGAAACTTCAGAAGCCTTTGATCATGGAGCATGGCACAAACAGCTTCCATAATCGTACGATTTTTCCTTTCAGCCACACCATTTTGTTCAGTATTATATGGTGTTGTGGTCTCCCTCTCAATGCCAGCTTCTTTGCAAAAGTCATGGAACTCATTGGATTCATACTTAGTGCTATTATCAGTCCTTAATATCTTGATTCTCTTCTCGGTTTGATTCTCGATCAGGGCTTTGAAGTGACGGAACCAAGTAAACACTTCATCCTTCTTTTTCAATAAGTAGATCCAAGTCTTGTGAGAATAATCATCTGTAAAAGTAAGATAATATAGATATCCTCCCAAAGAGTTTACGGGCATCATACCAGATATGTCAAAGTGGATCAACTGCAGTATATCTGTAGTCTTGCTATTACTTGAGGGGAATGGTCCCCTTTTAAGCTTTCCTTCGGCACACCCTGGACATACACCTTCATGCTCTACTTTGAACTTGGGCATCCCTGTCACCATCTGTCTCACATGCGATAGAACCTTTTAATGAAGGTGGGCAAACTGTCGGGGCCATAGTTCAGACTGTAGAGATGTGTTGCAAGACATGACTCCCAACAGACTTCCTCCAACTTGATATAAAGAGTCAACTCGGAACCCAAGAGTGAAAGCATCTTTAAAATTCTTTTTCCAAACACGTACCTTGCCATCGATGAATTCCACCTTGTAGCCTTTGTCTTCCATTGCCTAAATGGACACCAGGTTCTTCTTGAGATCAGGTACATATAAGACTTCTTGCAATGGATCGTGTTACCCTGATTAAATTGAAGAGTAACATTCTGTGCACCCTTTACGGGAAAGGTGCAATTGTCTCCAAGAATAATCTCCAAGTTTGTTTCTTTCTCTATCAGAGTAGAGAGAGCTTCCTTGTAACCAGTGAAGTGCCTTGAGGCACCACTATCAATAAGGCAATTTCCCAACGAGTCTGGAGGAGAGGTAGTGGAGAGGGCCGATATAAGATAATACTCATCTTGCTTATTGTTAACAACATTTGATTCATACTTGGAGTTCCTTGCTTTCTTGGAGGATTGACCATTTCCTTGATTTCCCGCATTCCTCTTTCCTTTGCCATTGAACCTGCCATTCCTTTGATTGTTGTTGGAGTTGCCCCTGGAGTGATTTTGATCATCATCATGTGATGTGTCCTTTTTATTTGGACACTCCCTCGCATAGTGGCCAAATTTATTGCAAACAAAGCATCTTCCTTTCCTTCCACCCTTCGATCTGGGCTTTCCTTTGAAATGACCTTGAGACCCAGAATTATTTCTCCTTTTTGCATGAGAGGAGAAAGCAATGGGGTTGCCTTTGCTTGAAGGCATTTCTTGCTCCACCATCCTTGTGTCTTCTTGAATGCATCTCGACATCAATTCTTCAAACCTTGGAGTTTGATCATTGTTGAGAATAGTGGTTTTAAATATACACCATTCGGATGGGAGCCCTCCAAGGGTAGTGATAGTTAGTTCCTTGTCAGGAATGACTTCTCCAATCGATAGAAGATCATTCTTGATCTCAGTGATCCTTAAGAAGTAGGATTGAATATCCTCATCCTTGCCCTTCTTAATATCCTTCAACTTATTTTTGAGGAACAAAACTTGATTTGCATCACTAACTTTAAACAAGCTTACCAATCTATCGTAGATCTCCTTGGAGGTGTTCAACTTGGAAATGTAGGCCGCCACCAGACGCTTGTCAATTGAGTCTTGGATAATCTTCTTTGCTTTGGCTTCATTGCTCAAGCGATATAATATCAGTGACCCTAAATAGATGATGATATAGTGATGTTGTAGTACCCTACTTCATGATGACAATAATTTTTCTATTATCAATATCATTATTTGGATCTTGTTCACAAAGAAAGTTGTAAACAAGATCTATTTAGGCCCTAGGTAGCCTGATGTGATGGATTATGTATCATGATATTGTACTTTGTATCTCAACTGAACAATTAATGAAATCTAATAGAAGAAGAAGAATTGAATTCTGGGTTTTTCCCCTTGCAGGGTTTTTCCCTGGTCTCCGACCAAATCCTAGTGTCTCTATTTGTGCATGATGTTCTTTTGAAGTTCCTTTTACTTTTTCCGCTGCATTGTTGATGATATTGTTCTTTCCACATAATTGTTAATGATGTGATGATGTTATGATGTTGTGGGGTGAATTTAACGTGTAAAAGATGTAATGCAATTATCTAAAGCAAAGAACAATATAGCCCTAAGAAAAATTAGCATTGTTCGTATTATATACCCACAATATATTTCCATTATCTCACTACCAATGTTATCGAAACCAAATCGGAGCGGTCAAAACTAGCCAATCTAACTGGTTGGAGGGCAAAACTATTTCGAACCGGTGAACTAGACCATTTCTAGCCATAATGAACCAGTCATTTTTTACAATGCTACAAAGGACCCTTTGAATGCAAATTTTTTTTTTTAATGATTTATGACTGGGGAAACCTGCATTTGACCATATTTCACTACTAATGCTATGCAATTAATGGAAATGTTAAATTCTTAAATTAAAATGTCTCCTTTTACTTAAATTTTTAACATTAGCAATAATTGATGTAGGATGTTTGAGAGTAATTCCGAACTCATTGGATTTCATATGGAGAAAGTAGAATTTTAGATCCCACTCAAAATCTAGCATACTTAACAATTTTTTAAGACTTCAAGATTGGGGGTTGCAATGTTGCTATTGGATTTTGTCATATACAAGGGTATGGAACTAGCATTTAATCAAGAGCACCAATGCCTATATGTACCTTAATATTAGTGGCATTGATTGTTGAACTCCTCTACCATGATCCTACTAAAAATGTAACCATCACTCAAACAGAATCTTGCCTTGACATGCTAAGCTTTTTCTATCTTATTTTAATGCTTAGAGGGTGATATTGATGATGAAGATCCCAGCATAGCCAAAGACTTTGATGATATGTAGGTATTTGTTGTAGCATGATTTCATTGGATGCTAGATACCATTTAGGGCCTATTTGTTGATGTATTTTCGATTTGGAGATGGATTGCACTTTTTCCTATTTTGGTTATGTGCATCCTTACATGCCATATAAAGGAGAACTTTTGCTTCTTTGTGTATAAATGGTTTGGATTTATATGGATGCATATATATATATATATTTCTTTAAAAAAATATATATATATATATATATATATTTTCTTTAAAATTTGAATATTTTATATTTTTGGTTGATCGATTTTTTGGTCTGATTATTTTAGCAGTTCTGGCCCGATTCTGACTTATTCCCAGTTTCGGGGGTCTACCGGTTCGATGACCATTCTGATAAACATTGGTCACTATGTGTTAATAATTAATATGTATCATTAAGACCCAAAGGTCATGTCCTCAACAAAGTTGAAAATAAAATAAAATATGAAGCCGCAATTTGTATACTTGCTCTCTTTTCTTTCTATAAGCATCCTAACTACTTGTGCAGTCCCTCCCTTCTTCCCCCACCATGTTCCATCCAATTGCATTCAGAGAAAGGAAAGAAAAAAATATGAACTTCTAACAATAAAGTGGAGCAGCGAGAGAAATGTGGGTAAGAGAGAATAAAACATTGTCACTAGATAAATAATGTGAACCACATCACTTTAGATATGGGCAAGAAACGTTGTTATCCAAAGAGATGAAACAATTCAAAGAGAAATAATCACCACAATTAGATACAAAGAAACCAAAGAAGAGATAGGAATAAGAACATGGCCAGTTTTAAGAACAATATGTTGGAAACACTGAGAGGGGGGAGGTGAATTAGAATTTCTTTCAATTGTTATATTATGCCAATTAAGATTTTTGTCACAAGTTAAACCAAAACACAAGAATTTGAACAAAAATAATTTTATTAACAAGATAATGAGGACTACAATCCTCTTTTTACAATAAATCAAACTCCAACTTGTACAACAACATCTCTGACCTTTTCAAGGCTCCAACCTTGAACAAATACAAGCCCCAACTTGGACAAATTGAGGACTCCAATCCTCTCAATGATTCCAAGCTCTAACTTGCTCAACTCAAAACTTTAGAGAAAAATACTTCAAAAACGGCTTCAACAAAGCTCCAGCAATATCTTCAACAATGCTCCAAAAATAGTCAAGGATGTCAGCTCCAAGAAGTGGCTAAATTTTGCTTTCAACAATACTTCAAGTCCGCTCAACAACTCTTCAATGAGGTTGCCTCAAGTCTGCACAATAAGTCTTCTAAAAGCTGCTCCAATGATTGCTTCAAGGTCAGCACAACAAGACATCTAGAAGCTGCTCCAACAGGACTTCAAAAGTGTCTTCAACAATGCTCTATTAATGCTTCATGAGATGCTTCAACAATGACTCGAATATATCCTCAATAATGCTTCAAGGATGCTCTGATGATGGTTCCAAGAATGTCTTCAAATTTAGCCCGACCTTTGTTATAGCTTTAAAAATTTCCTTAAGAAATGTCAACAAGTCTGCGAAGTAAGCTCTGCCCCCAAAGGATGAAACTCAAAAACTTTCAATAGGTCTAAATGCTAACGTTTGTCATAGGTCCAAGGCTACTTTCCACAAGTTCGAGGTCTGTTTAGGCATGTCCTTGCCTCAGGTCCGAACCACAGGTCTGAGGTTTGTCCTTGACTCAAATCCAAATTACCTCTGTTTATTCTTAGCCGAGTTGGATGGTTGGAATGAGGAGCCATGTCCTGTATTTATATGAATTAATCCTTTCATTGAGGTCGACATGTTAGGGTCTAAATTAGGGTTTTCTTAGCCTTAAAAAATTGATTTCTCTTTAACGAAGGGGAGTTAAAGTGCAAGTAAACACTCATTGGAAAGATCATGGAATCCTCTTTCAGCCTATGTGTTTTTTGTCTCCATAAAGATACCCTTTTGACATCAATAACAAGTTCTTTCAACAATCTTTCCCTTTGTTATTAATGGCAACAATATCCTCATATGTTGCTCCCCCTGTCATCATGCTACTCTCCTTGTCATCGTGCTACTCCCCCTTCATCGTGCTACTCCCCCTGTCATATTATCCCCATTTGACATCAATACCAAAGGGATGCTTCAATGGGATGCAAGAGAGGTAACCCCCCATCTTTTGATGAAAATGTTCAAATGCTTCTCAAGGTAGGGGTTTTGTGAATATATCTGCAATTTGCTCCTTAGTGTTGACATACTCCATTTTGATGTTCTACTCTACAATGTGTTCTCGAAGGAAGTGATACTTGATTGGAATATGTTTTATTTTGAATGCATCACTAGATTCTTTGAGAGGCTGGTTGCACTGATGTCGTCACAATAGATGGTGATAGGCTAATTTGTTGCCATGTTGACATCCTTCAAGGCTTCCTTTATCCATAGGATTTGTGTCCAACAATGTGTTGTTGCTATGTACTTGGCTTCAACTATGGAGAGATATAGATTATTATTTTTTGCTTAACCAAGATACAACATAGTCTCCCAAGAAGAATGCATTCCCACTGGTAATATTTTGATCATCAATGTTTTGTTAAAATTGGCAACTAGGGCCAAACTCCATGTGGGTCACCTTATTTATGGCAGTTGATATTTTTCTTGGATTCCTCTCATCGAGAGGTGTAGGATTGATCTAACGATCATCCGATTCCAACATGTATTCATGGAGATATGAATTTATTTGTATTCTTGAAAATTTGTCAAGGTTGACCAGCAAGCAAAACAGTGTTTTACACCCCCAGCTTATCCTCAACGTGGCATATAAAAGGAAGAGACCTTGTGGCATAAACTCACTCTATCTCAACACACATTCTTCTCTCTCTCTCCTATGCGTTAGAGAAGCATCTCTCTCTCACACGTGTGGCTGAAAGGAGGATGCAAATCTGATTTAGGGCAACGTTGACTTGGGTTGACCGTGGCGCAGAAATGCTGATTCTTGGCAGCATTGACCAACGTAGGGTCTCCTTCACTGCGGATTGGATTGACCAGCCTCTCCTAGGCAGGCCGCAATTCTAGGCAGCCTCGTTGACCTATTTTGACCACACATTTGAGCAGCGTTGACTATTGAGGGTTGACCGCAGATTTGTCTAGTGTTGACTGCAGTTTGACTGATCATTTCAGACTGCTTTGGGCTGCCTATACTTGCTGTTGGAGGCCGAGTTGACTGAGGTTGACTTGAAGTCAATTCTCACCTGTTTTACTAGCCTTGACTTTGCTGGTTAGTGTTTTGTTGCAGCTGTCATAAAATTGCAGATTTGTGTAATTGTACTATCTCTCTCTCTCTCTCTGCGGAATTATTGAAGAATATAAGAAGAATTGATCAAGGGTTTCCCCGCATTGGGGTTTGTCCCTGGCTGGTGCCACATCTTGTGTCTCGTCTTCTACTGTTTACATTTATGTTCTATCTACATTTTACTATCATGCTGATGTGATTGTGATTCTGGAAATTGATATTGGGCTAATATGAAAATTTGCAGTAAATTGCTCTTAAGCATAGAACATAGCATAATTTAACATGGTATTGGAGCTAAGGTGAAGACAAAGCCCAAGCAAGAGTGAAAGAGCAATTACCGAAGATAGTTGGAAAGATCAAAAGGCTTCATGGGTTCCTCATCCCACTTCCCGACCGAAGACAAGCTCCTTGAGAAGTTTGACTATCACGGATGGAAGATGTTTCTTGATCTGACATTGGAAGAGCAAGAAGTGTTGGACTATGTGAGGGGTAAAATTCCGGAGCCTCCATCAAATGCACCAGTTGCTACAAAGAACAAGTACACTAAGGGTGAAGTCAAAGCAAAGAAGATTATCCAAGACTCAATTGACAAGCGTCTGGTGGCGGCCTACATTTCCAAGTTGAACACCTCCAAGGAGATCTACGATAGATTGGTAAGCTTGTTTAAAGTT
>Ga0115851_100576_pt1 | contig 16903 bp, 12 predicted proteins | sample InSIn2gowninarea_FD_83865 | JGI IMG/M metagenome (GOLD analysis project Ga0115851, IMG submission 83865)
TTCGGTTACCCTGACGCACTACAACTTACTATGAAATAACAATGGAAGAAAACAATAGCTCGATCGCCGAAAACAAGGAATTAATCCAGCAGAGAGCCTTGGCGCTCTCCCAAACCACCGCCATTATTAAAGGAAAAACACCCCCGATAAAAGAACCGATGTACGGCACAATGGTAGGCAATACCGCCACCAAACTAATAAGTAAGGCATTTTTTAGACCGATAATCGAAAAACCAATGACGTAAATTACCGCTAAAAAGAGCATGGATAATAAACGGGCCACTAAATACCCCGAGGCTACTTTGGTAATATCCTGTAGTTCCCGCCTGAGTTCCGGCTGGTTTTCCTTATTGGTTAATCTCAAGAAGAATTCTTCGTACTTTTCCCGTTTCCACATCAGAAAAAAGAAATAAATCAGGGTTAACGCAAAACCGCTCAGCATCCCCAAACTCCCCGATACCAATCCGGTGGCGAACTTGTTAAAAGATTGCGAAAACTTAGAAATCTGGGATTTTACAAATTGAATTTGCTCTTGCGGGGCTACGCCGAATTGCTGCTGCACCCATTGCTGCCCGGCATCTACCGTTTGCTGCATTGTTTTTTGAATTTGGGGCAAATCCCGGGATAAGTTGGCAACCTGCGCGCCAATAATAAAAAAGACGCCCGCGATAAAAAGTAAAACGAGTAGGATGCAAAGCAAAGTAGCCGGTATGCGCTTTATTCCCCATTTTTCCAGTTTGCGGCTCACCGGCAACAGCATCATGGCAAAAAAAATGGCAAACGCGACAGGTATCAAAAAAATGCGGCCGTAATACAAAATAAGGAAGGTTAAAACAACTACTACCTGCACCACTGCTACCCGACTAATTGATATACCTCTCATATTATAACCCGTAATTTGACCAAACTGAAAAAGAGCAATTTTTCTTAACAACTAACAGTAACAAGAATCAGATTTATGCTAACTGCAACTTTTATACGAATTAAAACTCTGACTATTAGATACTTAAAATAGAAAATCCTTTAACTTAAAACTTATTATTTGTTTATTACTCTTTCTAAAAGATAAAGTTATCGGTAAAATAGGGAACCAGGCCAGGGCCGATTGAGGCCTGATTAAAATTCCCCGGACCCGGAAATGAGGGCTTCTGCGAAATCCAGTCTTGCTTTGATTGCAGTTACAACTACTTTAGAAGTCTCACGCTAAACCACTACCCGTTTTTGTAAAACCTGGCCCGTGTATCGATGAATGCCTAGAAATGCTATACAAATGGAGCGGGTCACTAATTTAAAGCAGAAGAAATTAGTGTAAGAAGCCTTTAAAATTTCAACTAGCCGTTTCTGTTTTTAAGTTAGATTTTTCTAGCAAACCGCAAACAAATGAGCGCTTTTTAGAGTATAATCCCTATATAGGCATAAAAGAAAGATGGATGCGCCTCGGTAATAGTTAAATACTATTTTTATGCCTAGCTTAGCTCGCTCTAATAACCTATCTTAATTTTATTACAATTATCTAAGTTTTTGATTCTTAATGGTTTCAGGTATCTCTTTGGGATACAGGCTGGCTTTTTTGCCCCTAAATAACTCCCGCTAGGCGGGGATATAGATGAAGTTGGTTTTTAATTTAACGGTACGTAGCCGGCTGACGGCGTTCAGCTTATTTAAATAGCTTAAGAAAAATGAACATTCCTTCAGTAGATGTAACGCCGGGAAAAAATTATGATTCAGAATTTTGCGGGTCCATTCCGCTGCATTTGGTTAATTTAATTCAACCCCATGGCGTGTTATTGGTGTTGGATCGCCCTGAACTGCAGATTAGGCAGGCCAGCGAAAACATAAACCAGTATTTTTCGGTGGGAGCCGAAGAGCTACTGGAACAACCGCTATCCGCCTACCTCCCGCCGCAACAATTTGCCGATATCCAGGCGAAGATCAAAGAACAAAACAGTCCGAACAAAATACCTTTTAGCTTAACTTTTAAGGTAAAAGATAAAGAAGTGGCTTTAACCGCCCTAGTGCATCCTAAGAAAGACTATATTATTATTGAGTTAGAGGAAAGTACTTCGCCGGTGCCGGAAAATTCCTTTATCGGGCTCTACCAGCAAATTAAATACATTACTTCTTTACTCAAGCAAACCAATTCTACGGCAGAAGCGGCCCAGGTAACCGCCCAGGAATTAAAACGTTTCACGGATTTTGACCGGGTTTTAATCTACCAGTTCGACCCGCACTGGAACGGGAAAGTAATTGCGCAGGCGAAAGAGCCTGATATGGATGATTACCTGGATTTACACTTTCCGGCCTCCGATGTGCCTAAACAAGCCCGGGACTTATACTTTCGGAACCCTTACCGGTTAATTCCCACCCGGGTTTACCAGCCCGTGGGTTTAGTACCGGTGGTTAATCCGTTGTCGCAGCGCTTCACCGATTTGTCGGATTGTAATTTACGCGCCGTTGCGGCCGTTCACCTGGAATACCTGCGCAATCTAAACATAATGGCTTCCATGTCCCTGCCCCTAATTATCGACGATAAACTTTGGGGCTTGATTTCCTGCCACCATAAAACCCCCAAAAATCCCAGTTACGAAGTGCGATCGGCCTTGGAGTTACTCTCGGGTATTTTGTCGGCGCAGTTAGCCGCCAAAGAGAAAGAAGCCGCTATGCTGGTACGGGTGCAGTTGCGCAGTATTCACGCGAAGTTATTAGAGCAATTATACAGCTACGAAAGTTTTTCCGAAGGTTTGCTGGCCGGTGAAACCGGGATCAACGACTTACTAAATCTTTCGGGCGTAGCCGTAATATACGATGGCGGCATCCGGACCGGGGGCACGACGCCCAGTGAGCAGGAAATAAAAGAACTCACTTTTTGGTTACGCCGGAATAAAATTAATAAAGTATACGCAACCGATCATTTACCTAGTGATTACACCCGCAGCCAGGAGTATAAAGACACGGCAAGTGGTTTGATTGCTTTATCGGTTAATCCCGAGCAAGGCGAATATATTCTGGGCTTTCGGCCGGAGGCGCTGCAAACCATTGCATGGGGCGGTAACCCGAACCAAGCCATCCAAATGGAGCCCGACGGAAAAACCTATCACCCCCGCCATTCTTTTGCTACTTACCAGGAAGTGGTGAAACATACTTCTTTACCTTGGGGCCCCGAAGAATTGGAGGTGGCCGAGGCTTTGCGAAGTGCCGTGCTGGAAAAAATTGTAAAAGAAAATTATTAAAGCTCGTGCTTCGCCCATTTAGTTATTAGAATACATTTAATGAATAAAGTAAATAGAGAAAGTATTTATTCCTTATTTCTAATTCATCATTTCTAATTTCTAATTGGGCGAAGCCCTAGTTACCCGCTCCTTATCAGAAATTCTTGTCGTCGCCAGAAAAAGAAATGACTCAAAAAATGCCGCATTCGGCAAATCTAAAGCCTAAAATTGATCATTATTTAGTGGGAGTAGGTGCTTCCGCGGGTGGCCTGGAAGCAATTCACACCCTTTTCGATCATTTTCCCAGTAATTCCAGTTTTTCTTTTGTGATCGTGCAGCATCTGTCGCCGGATCACAAAAGTTTTATGGCCGAGCTTTTATCCAAGCACACGCAAATGCAGGTGCAGGAAGCCGCCCATGACATGCCTACCAAACCGAACTGCGTTTACGTAATGCCCAGCGGCAAGCAGCTAACGGTAAAAAGAGGACGACTACACTTAGCGGAAAAGGTGCGCAACCGCGAGCCTAACTTTGCCATTGACGTATTTTTTGAGTCGCTGGCCAAAGATCAGGGGCGCTGCGCCATCGGCATTATTTTGTCCGGTACGGGTACCGATGGTACCAAAGGCAGCAAGGCCATTAAAGCGGCCGGCGGAATGGTAGTGGTGCAGGAACCACAAACGGCTAAGTTCGACGGCATGCCCAACAGTGCCATTGAAGCCGGTTTAGCGGATTATATTTTGTCGCCGGAGGCCATGCCGCCCGAAATTATGGAATATACGCGGCAAATTCCGCTGGTAAAAACCCTAACGGAAACCCCGGCCAATAGCCAAGAACAAGTACTGCAGGAAATTTTAGATTTAATTTGTACCCACACCAAATCCGACTTTAAAGATTATAAAGAGGGCACGATCGTCCGCCGCCTTCACAAACGCATGGCCCAGGTTCAGGTAGACAGCCTGGAAGCGTACCTGACCTACCTGCACGCCAATCCGGGCGAAATAAAGCAACTCTGCCAGGAATTTCTGATAGGCGTAACGAAGTTTTTCCGCGATGCCGAAGCTTTTGAAATTCTGAAGCAAACGGTTTTGCCGCAAATAATGGCGGCGAAGGCTCCGAACGAAACCGTAAAAATATGGGTAGCGGCTTGCAGCACCGGGGAAGAGGCTTATTCTTTAGCCATGCTGTTTTGGGAGTATTGCCTGGAAATAAAACGCGAACCCCTACTAAAAATATTTGCGACTGATATTGATCAGCGGGCCATTAACAAAGCTTCAAAAGGAATTTACCCGGCTTCTATTGCTAAAGATGTTTCGGCGGAACGTTTAGCCCGTTTTTTTTACGAAAAAGGAAGTAAATACATTATAAATGCCGATATCCGGAAGACGGTAGTGTTTGCCCAGCACGATCTGCAAAAAGATCCGCCGCTGAGTAAACTCGATCTGATTACCTGCCGGAATATGTTAATTTATTTAAATCCGAGCTTGCAGAAAAAAGTAATGGCCGTTTTTCCTTACGCGCTCCAGCTAAATGGTTATTTATTTTTAGGACCCAGCGAAAATATCGGCGATTTAAAACCTTTGTTTACCGAAGAAGATCGCAAGTGGAAATTGTACCGTAAAGTAAAGGAAAGCGCCCGGACGCAACCCCATTACGGCGCCAGCGAGTACCAGCCCGCTTTACGTACGCCGGCCAAGCTGCCGGTTAAAACCCCGGAATATTCGCCGTTTAACGAATCTTTTATTGATGCCGTCGCTGACCGGTACAAAATAACCGGGCTCTACATCGACGAAAATTACCAGTTACTGCACGGCATCGGCGATATCGACCAGTTTTTGAAGTTCCCGAGTAAGCGGTTGCAGTTTAATTTGTTAAAAGCGGTCCCGAAAGAATTAGCCGTAGTTTTAAGCGTAGCGGTCCGGAAAGTGCTGCGCCATAACCAGGCAGAAGAAATGCGCCAGGTAGCTTTAAAAATAGGCCAGAAAAATCAGGTGGTGCAGGTTACCGTTAAACCTATTGAGTTGGGCAGAAATCAGGCGCGCGTTATTTTAATTTTATTGCAGGAGATAGGGTCCGTTCGCCGGACGGTGAAAGCCGTGAACCCCACGCACATTCCGGATTCTGATTTGTATAACCAGTTAACCGCTTTGGAGCTGGAGTTGAAAGATGCCCACGAAAACCTGCACCTGACCGTAGAAGATTTAAGTACCACCAACGAAGAATTGCAGTCGAGCAACGAAGAGCTCATGTCTTCGAACGAAGAATTACAAAGCTCCAACGAAGAAATGCAGTCTTTGAACGAGGAGCTGCACACGGTAAATTCCGAACACCAGATAAAAATTAAAGAACTACAGGAGCTCAACGAAGATTTAGATAATTACATCCGCAGTTCTAACATTGCCCAGCTTTTTCTGGACCACCACCTGGTTATCCGAAAATTTACGCCCACGGTAAAAGACATTATCAACATTATTGAAAGTGATTTGGGCCGACCCATCCACCACTTGTCGCATAACCTGCGCTACTCGCGCTTTCTCGAAGATATCAAGCAGGCCAACAACACGTCCGCGGAGATAGAACACGAACTGGAAACCTCCACGGGTAAATACTTTCTAATGCGAATTATACCTTATCTTAAATACGACAGCCACAAAGACGGGGTAGTGCTGAGTTTTGTGGAAATAACCACGCTTAAAACCTTGAGCAACGTGGTGCAGGGAGTTTTAAACAGTTCGTTTAATAACATTATGGCCTTTCAGGCGGTCCGGGACGAAAGAGATAACATTATTGATTTCAGTTGGATTTTGTTAAATAAAAAAGCCGAGGAATGGCTCGGTAAATCGCAGGTTGAACTGGTAAACAGCAGCATTTTGGCCAGCCTGCCATTTTTAAAGAAAAGTGGCTTGTTCAGGAAGTTCGCGGATGTGGTAGCCTCGGGGAAGCATTTGCACCTAGAGCAGCACCTGGAAATGAACGGCCAAAAAGGCTGGTACGAAATTGCCGGCGTAAAAATGGGCGATGGTTTAACCATTACCATGGGCGAAATTACCCAGAAAAAAAGTAGCGAAGAAAAAACCCTGCTGGCCTACGAAGACTTAAAAAGGGCCGAAAGCGAATTAATTAAGTTAAATAATAAATTAGAAGAACGGGTAGTAGAACGAACCCGGGAGCTAACCGCCAGCGAAGAACGTTTCCGGTTGGTGTCCAGGGCAACCAACGACGTGGTGTGGGATTGGGACCTAGTAGAAAACGAAATCTGGTGGAGCGAAACCTTAGAAGGCATGTTAGGCTTCCGGGCCGACCAGATGGAAAAAGGCATTAACGGCTGGTTAAACAAAATACACCCCGAAGATCAGGCTAAAATAAAAAAGGGCATTAACGAGGCTATTAACCAAAAGCGCGACCAGTGGACCGATGAGTACCGGCTAGCGCGGGCCGACGGAACGTACGCTTTTGTTTTTAACCGGTCTTATATTTTACACAATGAATACAAAATTCCGTACCGTGTTTTAGGTTCTTTTATTGATTTAACCGATTTAAAAATTACCCAGGAAAAGCTGCAAACCACGAACGATCATTTACTGCGGGTAATCGAAGACTTGGATACCTTCGTGTACATGGCTTCACACGATTTAAAATCGCCGATCGCCAACGTAGAAGGATTGGTTTACATGTTAGAAGAAGAAATGGATGCCGCCGAAAGTACTGCCAAAGACGCCACGTTGCCTGTTTTCACCATGATTAAAGAGTCCATTAATCGTTTTAAAGCCGTCATCAACGATTTAACGGATATCGCCAAAGTGCAGCGCGACGTGGACGGCGAAGCGGAGTTGGTAGATTTAAAAGAAATCCTAAACCTGGTCCGGGCTACTATTCCGGACACCTTGAACGAGGACAAAGCAACGTTCCACCTGGATTTGCAGGTGAAACACCTTCATTTCTCCCGTAAAAATTTATACAGCATTTTCTTTAACCTAATCAATAATGCCATAAAATACCGCGCTCTCGATCGGGCGCCGGAAATTACGCTAAAAACAGAGCGCGATAATAAGTGGATAATAGTAACGGTAGCAGATAATGCCTTAGGTTTAAGCCCCGAGCAAGTGGCTAAGTTGTTTACGCTCTTTAAGCGTTTTCATACGCACGTGAACGGCACGGGCATGGGCCTTTATATTATTAAACGCATGATGGATAATGCCGGCGGTAAAATAGAAGTACAAAGCGAAGAAGGCAAAGGCACTACTTTTACCTTGTATTTTATAGCGAACAAAGTAGATAAGCAATATCAAAAAGCAGACTTACTGGTAAGCAACTAAAGAAGGTTAATCCGGGAGGTGTTTTAGGGGGGCACCTCCCCAACAATCAGTTCGAAAAACTGGTACCATCCGGTAATTTTTAAAATAATCTAAGCCAGTATTGGTTGTAAAATGAAAACTTATTTTAACTTTGTAATTCAAAGTACTTTATATGACGCAGCACCAAGAGCAACTCGCCGCCCTGCAGGAGATCCGCAGCATCATGGATCGCTCTGCTCGCTTTATTTCGTTAAGTGGATTATCCGGCATCTCGGCCGGGATTGTTGCTTTAGCCGGCGCCGGGGCAACCAAGTGGTACTTTAATCAGCATAACTTACAATACCCCGATGTGTACAGCACTCCCGTAAATACCGAAACCGGGGTGTTCCTGGCAATAGTAGCAGCAACCGTTTTGGTATTGGCAATAAGTGTCGCTATCTATTTTAGTTATCGCAAAGCGCTAAAAGTGAAGCAATCTATTTGGAGTAGCCAAGGGAAGCGCTTGGTAATTAACTTATGCATTCCGCTTGCCGTAGGAGGTTTCTTTTGTTTAACGTTGCTTTATCACGGCATCATTTTCCTGATTGCGCCCGCCATGCTCATCTTCTACGGTCTTGCCTTGATTAACAGCAGCAAATATACGTTCAGCGATATTCGCTACCTGGGTTTATGCCAAATTGCGTTGGGGCTGATCACCTGCTTCTTTCGGGAGTATGGGCTTTTGTCGTGGACCATTGGCTTTGGCGTACTGCATATTGTATACGGGGCAATGATGTATTATAAATACGAAAAAGCCTGAGTAGCCGGCAGCATACCAGGACTTGGTACATATAAAGCAAAAAACCCGTTGAGCTATTTGAGATAGAAAACGTGAAGGAATACCTGGAACACATAAATAAGGCTTTTGAGAGCCGGGCTCGCCTCGGTATTATGTCGGTGCTGATGATCGAAGATAGGGTAGATTTCAACTTTCTGAAAGAAGCCTTGCAGCTAACGGACGGCAACCTGGCCAGCCACTTGCGCGCCCTGGAAGACGCGGCTTATTTGCAGATGGAGAAGCAGTTTGTCGGACGTAAACCCAACACCCGTTACATGGCTACTACTGCAGGGAAGGAAGCATTCAAAAACCATCTGGACGCCTTGGAGCGCTTAATTCTGAATAACAAAAACCTATAAATTTTTTTGACTTTAGCTTTGAAATACAAAGTACTTTAATAAAACCTTTAACCTAATTTTTAACTCTTAAAACGTAATTCTTATGACCCCGCAAAACAGATTACAAAACCAGCCGGTTCATCCGGTATCATTCGTTAAACCAATTTTAGTAGGTGCCGGGATTGCTTTACTCGTGATCTCATTTTTCGTATTTGGAGTAGATGAGCCTCATCCCGAATGGGGCAAGTTCTGGATAGTTAGGCCTCTAATTGTTACGCCTTTAGCCGGCGCAATGGGGGGAGCATTTTACGCCTTCCTGGATCATCAGAGTTCCCGCGGTTTCAACCGAACCTTGGCTATTCTCTTGAGCATAGTTGTCTACCTCATCGGGCTTTGGCTGGGTATTGTTTTGGGACTGGACGGCACGTTGTGGGATTAAGAGGCCCTAAAAATCCGAATGAAAGCCTCTGCATAACAAGGCTAAACGCATAAAATTATGAAAGACGAAATACGCACTCATCAAAACGATCCCCGACAACTCGAAAAGCTGTACCGTAGTAACAAACTGACTTTTAAACAAGAGTTCCGTACCCTATACCCGGAGCTTAAAGGCAATACCCTCGCTGATTTCTGGCACGAAAGGCTGAATTACGAAAGCGAAGAAATTTCTTGGGGAACCAAAAACGATTTTATTTTTGTCATTGGCGCTTCGCTGCTAGCCGGTTTCCTGGCTAAACTCCCCCATTTTTTGTCGCTCGACGAAGAATTCTTTTATTCCAGAAACATTGGCTTCATCGTCTTTCCGCTTCTGAGCGCCTACTTTGCCTGGAAGAACCAACTTCCCCGTAAGAAAATTGCTTTTATCGGTGGCGCCACCCTGGTTGCTTTCATTTTTATCAACAGCTTGCCCCCTAATAACAAAAGCGATACCTTAGTTTTAGCTTGTATCCATTTACTTTTATTTCTCTGGGCAGTTTTAGGTTTTGCTTTCGTGGGAGACAAAATTGCCAGCAATGAAAAAAGGCTCGGCTTTCTAAGGTATAACGGCGACTTGGTTGTCATGGTCACCCTCATCGGAATAGCCGGCGGCATCCTGACTGCCATCACCATCGGACTATTCTCATTAATTGGCTTTAACATCGAAAAATTCTATTTTGAATATGTCGTGATCGGTGGACTTGCCGCGGTGCCCATAGTGGGAACCTACCTGACCCAGACCAATCCGCAGTTAGTAAATAAGGTTTCCCCCGTAATTGCTAAAATATTCAGTCCGTTGGTGTTAGTAACCCTGGTCGTATACCTGGTAGCAATGGCTTTCTCCGGCAAAGATCCTTACAACGACCGGGAATTTCTTTTAATTTTCAATGCTCTTTTAATTGGAGTGATGGCCATTATTTTGTTCGCCATTGCGGAAACCCCTAATAGAACCAGGAGCCAGGCAGAAACCTGTATTCTGTTTTTGTTAGCCACCGTAACTATACTGGTGAATGGAATTGCTTTATCCGCCATTTTATTCCGGATCTCCGAATGGGGGATCACCCCCAACCGAACAGCAGTGCTCGGCGGTAATGTATTAATCCTGCTAAATCTATTGTTAGTGACGGCCCGGCTTTTTAAAGTATTGATTAAAAAGGCTGATAGAACAGAAGTGGAGAAGTCCATTGCCTCCTTCCTGCCCATTTACTGTTTATGGACTATTATTGTCATCTTTCTATTTCCGCCACTATTCGGATTTAAGTAGCGTAAGAACAAACAAGGCCAAGCACCGCTATAATGCAGGAAAACGAAAGGACTTATTCCAGTCGGGGCGCGTATTATGCCCGTAGCTCTTACTTCCGGCTAATCTTTACCGGGAATAGACGGTAATCGTTGAGGTTGAGAGCGTAGAGGAAACCTTCCCAGTGGATAACCGGCACCAGGCCGGTGGGTTGCCCGCCGTTGTTGTTGGCAATGGTCACCAGGGCATTGCCCATGTACGAAATACCCCGGATGCCTAAACAAGTGGCCACATGCTGCATAAAGCCTTCTTTCTCTAACTCGGAAGAGGTGTAGCCGATTTCTTTCGCAATAAGGTTATCAGAGGTATCTTCTTTGTAATAAAGCAATTTGGCCCGGGTATCTATAGAAATACTGGGTACTCCTAAGAGCGGAACAACGGGAGCGGGTTTTCCGGAATTAGAAAATTGCTCCGGTACCTCCACGGGCTTTACCATTTCTATCTGCCGGTAAGCCTCCCGGTTTTGTTTAGTCTTAATGGTTTGTAATTTTTCCGGTAAGCTGCCGGGCTTTTGGTGGCGGTTGCCGGCGGCGTAGGTATCCGACTGCTGTTTCTGGTGTGCGTCCAGAATAATGGTGAAGGTGTTAAGAAAATGATCGGTGTGCTGGAGGTGGAATAATTCTAACTCGTGCCCTTTCTTTTTGCCGACCAGGTAAGCATGGATAGTTTTTGTTTTTTCGAGCACCGCCTGAATTTTCTCGGCGTGCGGCGTGCCTTTGTACCGGCTACACAATTGGCTGAGTTCCGCTAAGCGATCATTCGAATTTTTAATGTAGGCCACTTCCCTTAAATCCACGTCGGCTTTAGTACCCACTACCATCCGGTTCGCCGACGAATCCCCCCAACTAAAAAGGGAACGCACAAATTGTATCATGTAGCCAGTATTCTTTTCAGGTGCAGCGTTTCTATTTCCACCTGTATTTTTTCTGATTCTTTTAAATTTTCGAAAAAGTCATCTAACTTTTGCCTATACAAATCCAAAATAACGTCCTGCTCCGGGGTCAGGACGTTATGCGGTTTTATCTCCTGGTTAGTATTTACCAGCGCCATTATTCAATTTCAATTTGTTTAGACTTCCCGAAGGTACCGATTACTTTCCGGTTGAGTTCTTCTTGCACGGTGGCCAGTTCTTTCACGGCTTCCGTTCTTTTCCGGCTGCCCTCTTCCGATATTTTAATAACCGCATCGAGCGTTTCTACCATATCGCGGTTTACTTTTTTAAGCGTTTCCACGTCCACAATGCCGCGCTCGTTTTCCTGGGCCGCCGTTACCACGTTGGTTTTCAAGAGTTGCGCGTTTTTCAAGAGCATTTCGTTCGTCGTATCGGTTACTTTCTTTTGAATTTCCAGGGCTTTCCGCTGTTTTTCGAGACCTAGGGCAATAGCTACCTGCTGGCGCCAAACCGGAATAACTGTAACAATGGAGTTCTGGATTTTCTGCGCTAATACATCATTGGTAGTCTGGATCATCCGGATTTGCGGCATGGACTGCGTAGCAATAGTATGCGACAACCGGAAATCGTGCACTTTCTTTTCTAACCGTTCTTTAAAGCCAATCATGTCGCTGAGGCGCTGGACGGCAATTTCGTCCTGGTTGCTGTTTTCTACTTCGGCTTGCAGCTTCGGAATAATTTCCGTTTCAATTTCCTCTATTTTCATGAGTCCGGCCGCAATAACGGCGCGCACTTCGTAAATATAATCTACCGCCTGTTTAAACATTACTTCCAGGCTGGTAGAATCTTTCAAGACACTTTGCCGCGTTTTTTCCAGTTTAACCACCACATCATCTACGTTTTCGGAGACGGAGTTATACTGGCTGGCGATTTTCTTCGATTTATCGGCAACTTTTTTCACGAAAGGCAGCCGGGAAAACATACTGGGTTTCTCGGTTTCGTCTACCTTAATCATGTTAATTTGAGCCAAAAGCTCGTTGATGGCTTCGCCCACGTCGCCCGAATCCTTGGCCTTTACTTTCGTGAGGAGTTCGTTGGAATAATGGCCCAGTTTGCGTTGGGTATCTACCCCAAAGTTACTCAGGCTTTCAGGTTTGGTAGGGTCGATGGTTTGGGAGAGCGCCAAGGCTCTCTGCTGGATTAATTCCTTGTTTTCGGCGATCGAGCTATTGTTTTCTTCCATTGTTATTTCATAGTAAGTTGTAGTGCGTCAGGGTAACCGAATTGAGGTATTTTTTGATGTTTTCGTGCCGTTCGTTCGTTTCGTACCATTCTATTTCGTTCAGGGGCAGGTAATCGCCCAGGAGTCCTTGCACTTCTTTCAGCAGGGCCTCGCCTTTGCGGGTCCGGAATTCCGGGTTTTTATAAAACGCATTCAGATACTGTACTTTTACCTGGCCACTCTGGGTAACGGCCAATTCTTTCACTTCTACCACTAACTCAGAAGACTTGCTGTTGTTATCCGTAACCACGGTTTTGTATACGCCTTTATTGCCTTCCTCCAGAGCGGCGATGCACTTTTCCCGTACTTCCCGAACCGCGTACCGCAGCCGCTTTTTCGGCCGGATGTGATAACCGTATATGTAACCCAATAAGGCACCTATCACGAACATCCAAAATAATCCCATTGCCATAAATATATTTATTTTTTTAAGTTGAACAGATAATATACTCTATACGCGGAACGCTATTACCCGGTCGGGCATTGCCCAAAATCCGGTAATTACTTGTACGGTGCCACATGTATTCATTTAAATTTCCCCGGCTCTTTTTTACCGGAATCAGCTCGTTTAATTTAGTTATTTCTCCTGGTTTATAATAGTTTTTTATTTATTCAGGAAAGATAAAGGCCGGAAATAGGCAACACAAGACGCGGAGAGTTAACCGGGTAATAATTACCGGTAAAAAGCGGAAAATAATCGGTGAATATTTTAAGATAAATTTACTCAAAACGCACTCCAGCTACCACTACATTGGTCGGTGTTTAAGGGGTGATTTTTGGGTTTATTGGAGGTTTTCTGAGCTTAAAAGTTGCATTGCCTTTCTTAAGCTTTTACTTCTTCATTCGACTTTCTTCTTTGGAGCCGGTTCCCGTCTCCAGGCAGCGGTGCTGATGCGACTTCACGCTTCAAGTATGCCTCGTGGCCGGCAGGCCCCGTCGGGTCACTCGGGCGGGCTGCTTTTCCTTCCCTCACTCCGTTGCGGAATGCCTACCGGCACCGGAAAACCAGCAGGCCCTAGTTGCCCCGACTGCGATATCTTCCTCTAGCAACTGCTTGCCGGGCCGCAACTAGTTGTAAGTTACTTTTTCCCTATTCTTTCTTCTACCAGGAGCATCCTCCTGGTAGATCCACCGGAAAGGGGGTGCCATGAGAATATTTGAAAAAACCTAGAAGTTAACCAGCTAGGAAAGCCGTAGTTAAAAGCAAACTACATCAGTTTGGGCAATGAGGGCCTTCTAAGGTTGTGGTGCTGCGGAGCAGCATTCCGACGTGAGGAGGAAAACAAGCTTAGACCGACCGAATGCTCAAACGGGGCCTCGCGGCCAGGAGCTCACTTAGCCCTGTCCAACTTGATAACACCTGAGCCTGGAGACGGGAACCGGCTCCAAAGTACGACGCTTGATTAGAAAAATGTGTCTTAATGGTAGCTATACAAACCGAGCAAGGCGGTAAAAAGATACATTCTGAGAAACGGGGTATAAGCTAGGCCCGGTTCTGTAACGTTGCTAAAAATCACATTACAAAACCGGGATTAGCGCTAGCTATTAATCTATTGAATAAACACTACTAAGATGTAATTTTAAGAATAGGTACTCGCACTGGGTTGATCGACGGGCGGCACTTGGTCAGCTGCTTCGTTTAAGTCGCCTAAAGTCCGGAGGAGGTTTCTTACTTCCTTCACGGATCCGAGATGAAACTGGGCCACCGAGCGTTGCGAGCCTACTTTTATCGTGAAACTATCCCGGGGCATCAGGCGGAACATGTCTTCGTCGGTGCGGTCGTCGCCGATTGCTACTACAAACGCGGAAGGGTACATTTCGAGCCACCGGGTAGCCGCTACACCTTTGTTTACTTCCAGGTTTTTTATTTCCACGATCTTATTACCCTCCATCACCTGTAAATTAATGTTAGAGGCGATGTAACCCAGATGATGAATTAAATCGCGGCACCGCAGTTCGCCTAAACCGTTCGGCACCCGCCGGTAATGCCACACCAAAGAATAATCTTTTTCTTCGATAAAAGAACCGGCCGTCCGGTTCACGTACGCTTCCATGATGGGCCGTACTTCGCGTTTCCAGTTATTATTTAAGGATAGAATCATTTCCCAGTTTACTTCCTGGCGTTTCAGCCACACGCCGTGTTCGGCAATTAAATCAACGGGTAAATGTCCGAGCCAATTTTCCAAGGTCTGGCGATCGCGGCCGCTAATAATCACTACTCGGTTGCGGGTATCGGCGGTTAAGCGGGTTAAAATAAGGAGTAATTCCTGATCGGGACCAGCTTTACGCGGATCTTTGGTAAACGGCGACAAGGTACCGTCGTAATCGAGGAAAATAAGCCGGGGAGTTTTTTCCTGGTATTGCTGCACAAAATCATTTAAAGCTTCACCCGCCAAAGGATCCGTGGTATACGATTGCTGCTTGATTTTTACGTAACTCAAACGCTCCATAAATACTTTTACCCATTGGTGAATGTCGTACCTTTTAATCAGGGTTTGCATGGCACTCATTTGGGTTATTTGTTCTTCTTCCGGCAACATTAAGGCTTCGTGAATAGCATCCGCCATTTGGTCGATATTATTCGGGTTAATCTGGATGGCATCGGCTAGTTCCTGCGCGGCCCCGGCCATTTCACTCAAAATTAAAACACCTTTCTGATCAAACTTCGAAGCAATAAATTCTTTACTCACCAGGTTCATGCCGTCGCGCATGGGAGTAACCAATCCCACATCGGCGAGGCGGTAAAAAGCGGATATCTCGGCGAGAGGGAAAGACCGGTAAAAATATTGAATCGGGTTCCAGCTAATAGTCCGGTAGGAGCTGTTAATGCGGCCCACGAGTTCATCTATTTCTTCTTTCAAACGTTTATATTTTTCTACGTTGTCCCGGGAAGGCACCACAATCATTACTAAGGATACTTTTTCCTGAAACTCGGAGTAACGCTTTAAAAATAACTCAAAGGCGTACAAACGGTTCGGAATTCCTTTTGAATAATCCAGCCGATCAATGGATACGATGATCCGTTGGGTGCCAATAGCGGTGCGAAATTCCTGCTCTTTCTGGATGGTTTCCGGGTCGATGGCCATAGCGGCGTATTTATCGTAATCAATGCCCATCGGAAAAGCATCGATCAACACCGTACGCTTTCCGGTATCTACCAGGCCGTGCAAATTACTGTAACCCAGCAACCGGTTGGTGGAGCTCAGAAAATGGCGCATGTCGTCGTAGGTATGAAAACCGATCAGGTCCGCGCCTAACAGGCCTTGAATAATTTCGCGGCGCCACGGCAATAACCGGAATATCTCGAACGAGGGAAAAGGAATATGCTGAAAAAACCCAATGCTCACGCCCGGTAATTGCTCCCGGATGAGCTGCGGCAATAAAAGCAACTGGTAATCGTGCACCCAAATGGTATCTTCGGGCTGGGCAAACTTAAGTACTTCCGCGCAAAATTTCTGGTTTACGGCCAGGTAAGCTTCCCACAAAGATTGTTCGTAAATGGCATACTGAGTAAAATAATGAAAAGTCGGCCATAGCGTTTCGTTGCTAAAACCTTCGTAGTATTCTTTGATTTCGGTTTCGGTTAGAAATACCGGTTGCATGTTTTCTTTCAGCAACTCCGCCCGTACGTATTCCTGTTCTTCTTTATTTTCCAGCGACAAGCCCGGCCAGCCGATCCATAAATTGTCGCCTTGTTTGTATACGGAGCCCAGGCCCGTTGCCAGTCCGCCTTCGCTGGACTCAAACGTAATCCCCGATTCCTTCTTCTGCACCTTTAAGGGCAGCCGGTTTGAGATAATAATTATTCGTGACATAGTTTTGTTTAGCAGTTTGTATGAGATTGGTTTTATACAGATGGAAGAGGCGGAACGCAAACGGTAAAATGCAGCTTCCAGCTTCTTTTCTGCAGGTATAACGGCCGGAGCAAGGCCGGCTATGTGTTTCGTAGTAGGTCTTATACGCAAAAAAAAATTACCGGCCTTGATTTAAGCAAAAGTTCATTTTGATTTTACCCTTCCATCCGTGTAAAAAAGGAAAATAAGTTACCGCGCCTTTGCTATAACATGTTGCTATAATCTCCTTCATCACAGCAAAATTGCGAGCTGAAAATAATCAGGTTAAGGGCCACCTACTAGTTAGAGAGAAAAGGTGGGTACATAACTTAAAGTATTTTTACTGAATTCAGCAAAGTGCCTGTAAATGCGGTGTTATTAGCTCCAACGAGTAAGAATGAGTAAACCTAATTTGTTGACGACGCTATAAAGGCTGGTACATCTTAAATTACTTAGCCGG
>Ga0115851_100578_pt1 | contig 16884 bp, 20 predicted proteins | sample InSIn2gowninarea_FD_83865 | JGI IMG/M metagenome (GOLD analysis project Ga0115851, IMG submission 83865)
ATTTTGAAGAAACCTTTACTCTTGTTGCTAGATTAGAGGCTATTCGCATGTTTCTTTCTTTGGTAGTGTATAAGAACTTAAAGGTTTATCATATGGATATAAAATTATCATTTTTGTGTCTGATTACTTTTCAAATCTTGTTGATGTTATAACTCTCACATTTGTAACCATGGGAACTATATACACACTAATATATTTGTGTGTACAACAATGAAAAAACCATTCCATATACTCAACAATGTCCCCCTTTGGAATTATTGGTAACACACACAAAAACCTGTTAGTCTTCTCCCCCTTTGACAATAAATACAAAGGGGTGCCTTGGACTCCCCATGATTCCACACACATAATACTTAGGTGTAAATCAGTACATAAGAAAACATAATCATATAAGAGAAAAAATATTATAAAGTACAAAATTACTCCCTTGGAGATTGTGCACCCAAAAGCTAGTCAATGCTTGGGCAATGTCACCAGTCCCAATTTCTTTCATGGGTACTCCAAAACTTCCTTGGGTAATGGTTTATATCCATTACTTTCTTTGATGTGAGAATAAATTCTAAATTTACCTCTCCTTCTTCAACCTTTTCCTTCAATAAATGGTAGGGAATAGCAATGTGTTTCATTCTTGAATGCATGATCGGATTCTTGGAAATATTGATTGTACTTGTGTTATCACACATAACTGAAATGGGCTCAATGATATGAGTACCTAGATTCTTCATCATTTATTTCATCCACAAAACCTATGTACAACATGATTTCACTGTTATGTACTTTGCTTCTGCTATAGATAATGATACTAGTTCCTATTTCTTGTTGTACCAACTAACAAGATTATCGCCCAAGTAAAATGCACCACCATCAGTGCTCTTCCTATCATCAACACACCTTGCCTAATCTTCATATAAGAAAAAAATGAGTGTGAAATCCTTCCCCTTGGGATGCCATAGGTCATATTCCATTTTACCTTTGAGGTACCAAAAAGTATGCTTTACTAAGGTCACATGTGTCTCCTTTGGACTCACCTAAAATTGTGCAACCATGCACACTGCTTAAAGTATGTTAGGTCTAGTAGTTGTTAGATAAAATAGGCTCCCAATCATTGATCTCTACATAGTTTAACCCACTAATGGGGACTTATCATCCTTGCTAAGCTTGCAACTTATCATCATAAGAGTGCTCATACGCTTGCAATCCTCCATAGTGAACTTTTCCAACATCTCCTTTACATACTTGATTTGCAAAATAAATTGCCATTCTTCAATTGATTAACTTGTAAAATAAGAAAACATAAAATTTCACCTATCATTAACATATCAAACTCTATTTGCATCCAATTAGCAAATTCTTTGCACATTTCATCCTTTTTACCTCCAAAAATAATATCATCTACATAAGCCACAATGATAATTTGATGACTATTTTTAGATTTAATACAGAGATTACTATCCACCATACCTTTTTTGAAACCCTATTGATTAAGATAGGCATCAATCCTAGAGTACCATGCTCAAGGTTCCTATTTTAGACCATAAAATGCTTTTTTAATTTACACATAAAATTTGATTTCTCACCTATCTGAAATCCATATGGTTGCTCAATGTCAACTTCCTCAAGATTTCCATTCAAAAATGCTAATTTTATATCCATATGATAAACCTTTAAGTTCTTATACACTACCAAAGAAAGAAACATGCGAATAGCCTCTAATCTAGCAACAAGAGTAAAGGTTTCTTCAAAATCAATACCTTCAACCTAAGCATACCCTTTGCACACAAACCTTGCTTTATTTCCCATATTCATTAAGCTGCTTGTGAAAAACCCACTTGGTGCTAATCATATTTTTGCTCTTAGGCCTTGGTACCAACTTCCAAGTCTGATTCTTTTCAATATGGTCTAACTCTTCATCCATTGGCTTGATCCAACTCTCATCTTGACTTGCCTTTGCCATATTCTTTGGTTTTATAATTGAAATGAGGTAATATATTCTTGTTGTTCTTCTCCTTTTCTAAACTCTAGTACCTATATCTCTAATTATTTGATCACTTAGATGATCCTTTTGATATTTTACCTATTTTGTATTTCTAGTTTTCCTCCATTTTTGAATCATTGTGTGAGTCATCAGAGCCATTCTTTGGTTACTTTTCTAGTTTTTTCTCTACCTCATATGCCTTAATGTATTCTTAATAAACCAAAAAAAATTCATCATTTCCTTTTGGAGGTACTCTCATCTCATCAATCTTGACATCCGCACTCTTAATAATTTTTTTGAGTCTTTTGTTGTAACACTTGTAAGTCTTACTTTTTATTGAGTATAACCAAGGAATATAACTTTATATGCTCTATCATTGAACTTGCCAAGATTTTGTTCCATCCTCTTAATGTAGCATTTACTCCCAAAGAATTTGAAGTATCTCATTAATGCTCTTTTTTTGAACCATAACTCATAGGGTGTATTACTCTTGTGGGGCCTCAACATACACCTGTTCTGAATATAAATCCTCATGTGGATTATTTCTTTTCAAAACCTATTAGCTATGTTACTTTATGTCAACATTATTCATGCCATTTATTGAATTGACCTATTCTTAATTTCCACCACACTATTTTTTTGAGGTGTCCTTGCTATAGAAAATTATCTCCTAATACCGTACTTATGAAAAAACTCATTGAAATCATTTAAAATAAAATCACCTCCTCTATCTGATCTTAAATATTTGTTCCTCCTTCTAACATGATTTTATGCTTGGTTCTTGAAGGTCTCAATTTTTTCAAGTGCTTATGACTTGTGTTTAAAAAATAACATACATATCATCCTAGAATAATAATTTATGCATAACATGAAGTACTTATCCTCATTTATATTTTGCATCCTCATAGGACCACACAAATAAGTATGAACAAGCTCTAGGGGTTTGCTAGAATAATACTTCTTTGTATTGAAAGTGGATCTAGTGAGCTTATTCTTTGTACATGAATAATAAATACTATTTGATGGTTTCATGATACTAGGGATATCTCGATCTTCTTTCTTCGAACTAATTTTGATTAAATTGTCAAAGATGATGTGTCCAATTCTCTTATGTTAAAACCAATCTTCATCCTTCTTTCTAACAAAATATGATCCCTTTGAAGTCTCTATCAATGTATACAAATTTTTTAAATTCATTGTGACAATTGTAACTAATGTGCCACTATCTTTTCTTCTAATTTCACATCCATATTTCTTGGATATTACATCATGTCCTCTACCATAAATTTGAATGACACTTAATAGGCTATGTTTCAACCTGATCACAAATAATACTTCTTTTGGCCTGATCTTTCCATCATTGATCTTAATTGTGCCTCTACCAAAAACCTTTGCTCTATTGTTATTGCCAAAGTTTACTGATCCACCTTCATGTTGTTCAAATTTCTCAAATCTTCTTTTATCCTCGGTCATATGGCTAGACCAACTATTATCTAGTATCCAAGGATCTAGTTTATCATATTCTTTAAGAGTTGTTTATACTATCAAGTAATACTTTTCTTCTTTTGGATATTCCTTCTCTTTCCATACCTTCTTGACACCTATCTTGGTTTCCTATATTGTCTCTACCTATTTGGTTTGTTCTACCTATCTCTCTAGAGTCTTTCTATTTTATCTCATGCCATATGACTGAAAAGATCTTCACTAAAACTGATTGGAAGAGAATGTACTCTTGTAGTTCTTGCAATGTGATCATAATTGTGATATTTATAATATTATATAGCATATTCCATAAATGGTGCAAATGTGTTTCTACTTTATACATTTCTTGGACCTACATTATATTTGCGCTCAGAGATTCTATGTCCATACCATTGCACTTAAAGCAATAACCAGTGAACCTGGTTTGTGGACTTTTCCATGTTACAATAGGTACAAAAAATCTTCTTCTCCTTTAATGTGCAATATGTGTGAATCCATCATTTTCCATATTCCTTTCATTTCTAGCAGTGTTGTTTTTCCTTGTATAAGATGGTTTTGTTTGATTGACCAGTTTCTTTTCTTCCTAGATTTCTAATTTTTCATTCGCATATTTGGAGGTTTATCCTTCTTCAAAATCCAAATCAAATATAATGTATGATGAGCTTTGGATCTTTAGCATTTCATCTAATTTTTAGTATTTTCCCTTGAGTTTATGATACCCACTAATCTTATGAATCATCTTCTCCAGTTGCAGTACTCAACTTTTGTAGTGAGTTATCCTTCAAGATCCTTAGTTATCTTTCGTGCTTCTTCTACCTACACTTTCAAGCTTATGATGATTTCATTTGCATCATCAAGTTTTTGAGAAGTTTTCTTGTTCCTTTTTATTTCCTTTTCAAGTTCATCTTATGCTACCACAAGTTCTCCTTACATGTCAACTTTCACCTCTATCTCTACTTCTCCATGTTCTTCTTCATCAATTTTCTTTTCAACATACTCTTTCTTTTCTTCTAGTTTCTCATCCAAAAAATGGCATGAATAATTCTTTGCTTCTTTCTTCTTCTAAATTTTCATATGTGCTATTTTCTAATGAGCTTTAATTTTTTTATAAGAAACTCCTTTGCAAAGAGTTTCCCTTTCTAAAGGGTGATTTCTTCTTATCCCATTTTCTCTGTATGACTCATTATTTTTTTTGTTCTTTCCTTTAAGAGGGCATTTGGCTATAAAGTATCCAACACCACTGCGGTTAAAGCACTTGAAAGGTAACTTTTCTTTATACTTTCCCTTTCCCTTTTTTATTTTTCTAACAAAATTTGCCTCCAATTCGTCTAAATATTCTTCTCCTTCTGATTCTTATTTTTCTTTAGCATTTTTATTTTCTTTGAAAGTGACTTCCCTATTTGAGGGTTTGGACTTCCCTATTCTCATTTCATAAGCCATCAAAGAACCATGCATTTAATACATACTAAAAGCATTTAAATATTTTGCCTCTTCTATAACAGAAACTTTTGAACCAAACCTTTGAGGAAGGGAGCGTAATACCTTTTTCACAATGTTGAAGTCTTCAATCTTTTCTCTTATTCCTCCAATTACATGGATGAACTCATTGACCCTTAGCATGTATGCTTCTATGTTTTCATCTTCAAACTTTCAAACTATGCCCAAAGTGTTTGGAGCTTGGCCTCCTTGATCTTCATGTCTCCTTCATGAATACTTTTCATCTTATCCCATATTTCTTATACAGACATGCAATTCATTACCCTTACCAACTCATTGTTTACAAATCCACACATGATAGCATTCTTGGCCTTCAATTTATTTTTGTACGCCTTCTTATCTACAACATTTGTAATAAGTAAAGGTGTAGCATAGCCATTCTCAATAGCCTCCCAACTATCATACCCTAAAGCACTGAGATATATTTGCATCTTGAACCTCCAAAAAGCATAGCTAGTGTCATTAAATAACAAAGCTTTGTTAGAAGATAAACCTTCACTTGAAGCCATTGTGTCATGTCTAAAATCTCCCTAGCTGATTTAGTTGAAATAGAAACCTACTTTGATACCAATTATTGAAATACATGTAACACTAAGAGGGGGTAAATCAGTGTATCTTAAAATTTTACCAAGTATGAAAACCAAAATAAGAAAATAAACACACAATCACACATCACACAACAAGGATGTATATTGGAAATCCAATGTGGGGAAAATCACTCTGTAAAAAGGGACCACTTGGAATCCAATACAAATCCATCCATAGCAAGGTTATGATATTTTGTAGCACCCACTATGAGGAATAGAACCAACTACCCTATCATTCCGCAACACCAACTGCAAGGAGCACTAACTCCTATTGCCAAGCACTCACTAGATGAACTCTGATAACAAAGATTAGGGATTTATTATCATTCACACAAGACCCTAAATGGTCTAGCTCCACTACTTCCTCCACTCATACTTGTGGTCTCTTTACTCACACTCTGTCAAATACTCCATAGAATCCAAAATCCATTAAAAATGAAACCACTGATCTCTACTTAAACTTACTATCCAAAATATGTCTCCTAATTGTATGTATACTTATGTAATTATTACTAACTAGTTCAATTAATGCCTCTTTGTATTCTGTAATGCTCGATAAAGATAGCTAATCAAAACTTTTACTCTTCCATAAACATCAACCTCTCACACTTGTCTAAAATGATGTAACAAAATGTCCGTTGTGCTCCACAAACCATCAAAACTACTTTCAACTAAACTAATTATTTGTTACCTAAAACACACTATCGATATAATCATGATAAAGATAGCTAATCAAAAATTTTACTCTTCCATAAACATTAACCTCTCACACTTGTCTAAAATGATGCAACAAAATGTCTGTTGTGCTCCACAAACCATCGAAACTACTTTCAACTAAACTGATTATTTGTTACCTAAAACACACTACCTATATAATCACCATTATAAACACTTAACTCAATTCGAACTCTAGATGATAACAACATCACAAAAACCCCTTTTAAAATGTTAAACAGATTGTTCCAAAGTTGTGCTCTACATTCAACTAGAGATTTCCAATACTCTTTTAAAGTGTTCCCTTCACTTATATAAAAAAGGGAAGTCACTTCTTACATAAATATCTATGCAGTTTTCTTCAAATTTTTTATTCTAGATTCATATATTACTTTTCATCGCTTCTTTTTGTTCACTGTACCTGACTTTCAAAGACAACATTCACTTTTTTTAAAATGAAAGCACATCTTATTTCATTTTTAAGAAGAATGTCACCTTACATTTCTTTTGCAAGATCTGAAAAAAAATTTCACAAAAGGCACTCCCCTTTTATTTATTTTTACTACCACACATTAATAAAAAGAATGAGGCAACAATGATTAGATTGTAATGCCTTTAGGAGAATGTAATACTACTTACTACACTTCCTAATAACTTCCAAGTATCTTCATCTTATTGCGAGATATTTTGTCAAACAATTCACCTGCCTACTCTTTGTCTTCACATTATGCAACATGAGGCATTTTATCAACCAATTCACAAGCTTCCTTTACTTTTCCATATTCCAACATGAGAAACATTTTATCAAATAATTCATATCCCTATTCTAATCTTGCATAAAGAGAAAACTCTCTATAGATTTTCTAGAGACATTTCATCAAACAATTCACATGTCGAAGCTTTCTAGAGACATTTCATCAAACAATTCACATGTCGAAGCTGGGAAAATAGGAAAAAAGAGCTCTAAAGGCATTTTCAAAGCCATAACATCTTTCTAGTTGTACAGTTTAACATAAAATTTGGACCACATATTCTCCATATAACCAAATACATTTTTTTTTTAATTTGAAGGTCTAAATCCTCATATTTTACGCATAACACTTCTCACAAACTAACCTTTGATGAAGATTTGAAGATATTTTGTCAAAAAATACACATGCTTAGTTTGGTGCACATTAGAGATTCGCATACTTTGGGACCTCAAATTGAGATGATTCAAAAGAAAAAATTTCTCATCTTACCAAGTTACATATGTAAAAAATTTGAAATTCCAAATTTGAGAAATTTAGGATCCCAAAATAACCATCCAACTATTTCCATGATTTAGCCCAAATTCATGCCCAAAACTAGAAAAAATGCTTGAACCCATTTTGCAATGCTCACTGTTTTTACATATGAACTTAGTTAGCCTTGAAATTTTAAAAATGAATTCTTGGTATATATTACTATATACATATTAAAATTAAGCCTCTAAATTATTACCATTTTCTTGTAATTTGATCTGCATAGAGCTAATTTCACCCAAATTTCTAACTATTCCATGATCCATAAAAGTACCCAAAAATGAACCGACATGGAATCTGACCATTCCAATGCTATACAAAAGTTTATTTTCACCCCCAAAATTGATCCAAACTATCTTGAGCTATCCGTAACTTTCTATTTATGATTTTTTCCCCTTGATAACTTTTGGTCCCTTTGTTGTTTTTATGTCCGACAACTTTTCAAATCTTTTCAACATCATCACTTCCATACGTACAACCATGGGAAATATATGTACACTGATATATTTATTTTGAAAAGAATGACAACATCACTGCCTTGTACTCAACATAGAAATTATAGTACATTAGAGGGTGGTGGAACCACCACCATATTTAGCATATTTTCCATGAGAAATCACATTTCTTTGTTTAGATTTTCCATTGCATTTTCCATACCTTTATTTTCTGCTCTCTCAATAAGATCAATAGTTTCAAGTTGCACTAATAGAATAAATGTGTTGAAACTGATACTTTTCAAAAGGCTAATATTTTTGCATTATATATTCTTGTAACCAAATATCAACTAGATTTAACTCAATTGAAACTATCCATGTGCTTTGCTTATCATATTTTTCATTTTCTATAGTTGCTGGTGGATCAATTTCTATGATATGGGTACCCTATTTAGGTTTTTCTACAATGTGGGTGTCATGTGTTTTCAAAGTTTCCTGAGATATTACTTTTCACTAATATTATTTTGGTTTTGATTGTTGAGGTTGAGTTTGAATTTGAGGTTTAGGTTGTGGTTGAGGTTTTTGACTATGTTATTACTTTTGTAGTACATCTTTCTCAAATTTTTGCATACAATATTTCTATTCATATGGATCTTCTAATAATGTATCTAGTTCTTTCTTTAGAAATGGATGATATTTTTCTTTTAAATCAATATCGATATAGATGCCTAACATTAGAGGAGGATTGGCTAACATATGCTCTTTATTTTCTTGAGTTGATCTTGAGGTGATAAATTTTTAAATGCGATATCATACATATCAAACTTATCCATAGCTTCAAGGTTTAAATATGTATCATAATCAATCTTAGCCATATAATCATCATCAACATCATCACTATCATTATCATGCACTTGATTTTCTATAATTGACACATCATTTTGCACATTATCATCATTTACAATAGTTAAGCATGAATTTGACAAACTCATTTCATCATAAGATTTCTTTTTATTTTTATTTTGGACACATCCATATCCTTAGGAATTTCTTGTTTAGTAGACAATGCAAATAAATCACTTATCATATTTCAATATTTAACAAAATCGCTTGTAGTTGTAGTATCCATGCTAAAATGCAAGATCTAGAGCTTGACACAAAATTTTAAGAAATATAATAAAATAAGCACTTTTACCCCATGCAAGATTAAAACAAAATTGCTAGCATGTATAGCTATGATGCAGTACAAGTTTTATGATGTTAGAAATTTCAAAATTTAAGAAAACAACCTTCAAAATTCTTTTTTTTATGCAAACATATTTTATTAAAATCTTTAGAAATCATGATAAAAATGCATGCAATAAGCCCAAATTAATCTTAAAAAGTTGTCTACTATGATGACTTAAGGTTTTGGCACATTTTTATCATGAAACAAGTTACCAAATAGTTACAAAATATTTTCAAAATTTATGATATTTCAAAGTGACGTTTTTTGCAAAAAAATTTCTAAAATTGATCAAAATATGCAAATCTAGACCTACAAAAAAAAAATTCCAATTATATTTATCTATGGTTTGGAAATTTTTTCTAATGCTAGATCCCACCAAATTGAGAAAATATTTTTTTTTTCTCAAGAAATAATATTTTCTAAATTTGAGAAAAATTAATTCAACCAAAAATAAAACAAAACCTAGGGTTTCCAATGCAAGACTCCTCAGAAAAATTGATGTCCTAAAATAAAAATTCTAGGGTTTTAAGGATACATCAAGTTCACTAAAATGTAGACTTTAAAGTATGTGAAATACAAATATACATAATAAATAAAATGATCTATAATATAAGAAGAACTAGATATGTACACTATATCAGATACAACAAATATACATGAAAACCATGCACCTGATATGAAGTGTATGTACAATCCTTAAAAGTAAATAACAATGAATCTTCAAAGGATTGGGATTAGATTGGAGATGAGCTTGTGATGGATATTCTCATATATGAATTAATATCCATTGCAACCAAAATCTGAAAACCTCGATCTAGAAGACACATACCACTAACAGCCTAAGAGAAGCACATGGCTAATGGCCTAAGAGAAGCACATTGTTAACTACGTAGGATATGTCAAATTATACCATATACGAAAGATAGAAATTTTAGAGCTCAGAGTATAATAATTTCTCATAATAGGTGGTATCAAGAGACACCTTTTCTTGATGAAGATAGTGAAAGACAACCACCTATCATATATCTTATCATATCAAAGAGTTTCGACCTATGGAGGTCAACCTATTCCACTCACATATATAGCATGCAAAGATATAAAAAGGAGTGAAGGCTAACCTCTAGAAATAATATAATCATTGTTATATTCAAGATACTTTAAAATATGGACCATGATAAAATATATAGCAATGGAATTGCATTGTAATATCAACTTTATCTTAACATTTGTAATATTGTAATAATTCATTTAGGAAATATAAATATTATTTATTAAATAAATAATAAATTATATTTAGGCATCTACAATATTATCAACATAAACCTCTATAGATTCATGAATATGCTTATGAAACATAGTGACCATTGCTCGATGATAAGTTGCACCTACATTTTTCAATACAAAGGGCATAACTTTCTAGCAAAAAATTCCCAATAGAGTAGTAAAAAGATGTTTTATGTTAATAAGTCAAATTGATTAAAATCTTATTATAACCCAAAAAATAATTCATAAAAGATAAAGTATCATGGCCAATAATACTATCCATACTCATATCAATATTTGGCAATGGAAAATCATATTTTGGACACACATTATTCATATCTCTAAAATTAATACAAATTTTTATTTATGTAATTTGTTTAATAATAGGAACAATGTTAACCATCCATTATAAATAAATAATAGGTCTAATGAAACCAAAATTCAAATATTTTTTAATACCTTTCTTGACTAATAATGCTTTTGAAGGATGCATCTTTCTTGGTTTTTGCTTAACAAGTTTTTTTCCATCTTTCAATGGTAAATTATGGATGACAAATAATGTATCGAAACCAAGAATACTAGAATAAGACTATGCAAAGTTCTTATGGAATTCAATAAAATTATTTTTGTATCTCTCTTATTATTCAGTTTGGAGGGAAGCCCCAATTTTTATCAACCTTTCCAGATCACTTGTGTCAATGTTGATGTCAATCAATTCTTTAGTAGAGAATGTTGAATCCTCTTTCTTTTGTAGAAATGAATGCAATTCCTCTAAATTAGGAACCTCTTGATCATTAACAACCTTTTCATTAGCTTTTTATACTCGAAATACTTCACTAAAGTTTATTTCTTGTCCAAAATACCCATATTGTCTAAGAACATAGTTTTGTTACCTTTTTTAATTTGATTTGTGTAATTCTAACTATACTCCTATGTATTCTAATATGTCATCATCAAAAGTAAAATAATCAAATTCAAGAGGTATAATACAATCTATCCATAATTCCTCATCAATGTAATCATAAAATTCAATCATATTGCATTATAGAACAAACATAATAGGTCCTAAAGTTCTTTTTATGCTTTGATCACTGCCCAATTCCCTTTTTTTCTTTTTAGGGTCCTAAATTTGTAGGAAAAGAAGGCATACCCTATTTTGATTTTCTTAATCCTCCCCCTTTGTACTTACAATTTTCAACCATGTACTTATACAAAAAAGGAGATGGAAGGAGATTACCCATATTTTTCTTTAGTATACTATCATTTGGTTGAATAGGGTTCAGATATAAAGATGCCCTAGAATAGGAACTACTCATATGCCCTAAATTTTCATGCCATTAATTTCCTAAAACTCCCTTAGCATAATGTTTATGCTCTAAATTTTTTACAATTTTTGGATAACCCAAATATTTTATGGAAGTTGATAGGTCGAGCTTCTCAATTCTATACATTCCCATACTTGTGTCTACAACCTGTACTTTTCTAGGAATAATCTGAAACTTAGGACAAGTCAAATCCAATCCTTCAATATCCAAATATACTAAATTACATAAGGAATATGGTTTCATATCACTCATGATTGTATGTATCTAACCCTCATATTCATACTATAAATGGCCATGCATTGTAGAATGTAACATGTAGAAGGTACTACATCTATATCATGTAACCAAGGTATTTCTAGAAGTAAGTTGTATGAAAGATTCCCACTCATGACATGGAAATTTGTTTGGATAGTTGTAACACCTAGTATAATTGGAAGTGTGATTATGCCAAATGGTATTTTGGATAAACTATCATAATCCCTTATGCAAAAAGTTGGCTCTTTTAATGGAGGGATATGAACACCATTATCTTGGAGTTGTTGTAGGAATATTTGAGATCAAACATTAATTATTGAACCGGGATCTACCATTGCTCTTTTTATTTCCTATTCATGTATCATAGGTGTGACATAAAGTGCTAGACACTCAAAAATAATATTTTACTAAGTTTATCAAATTTAAAGAATGAAATTACATCACAGTCCTTGATAGATTAAATATTTTTAGAAAACAAAGTGGTATAAATGTTTGTGGGAACTTTTTCTTTTTTGAACAACTCATACATGACCTTCCTATATTTTTTAGATGTGATAATAAGATCATAGAAGCTAATCTTAGTACAAGTAGTTTTTAATTATTCTATCATGCTATAAGCTTTTGGGTCAGGTTGGATACTTATTCATTAGTGATCAAATTTGGATTGGATATTTGACATCCTCTTATATTGTATTCATTGCTTGATTTGGATTTAAAGTATTTTCTTTGATTTCATACTTTCCTTGAGCAATAAGATCTAATATATTGATCCAAATTGGATCATATCAGATTGATCTCTATAGAAGTAGTAATCATTCCAAAGGTACTCTATGCTTGGAGATTGACCAAAGACTAAAATATTGATGTATCGTTAACAATTTAAGTCAACTATTTTTAGGTCATTAACAACTTAAGTTTAATATTTTTAGGTCATTAATAGCCTCCATTTTGATAAGTCAACACTAGAAGTTGAAGGGGAATTACTAGTTCAGATAGTTGAATAGTTCAGGATCATCAACCAACATCTTGGAGACATTTCCAAGCCTATTTAAAGGCATGCTACTCTCTTGATTCTTCAATCTTAGCTTGGAGAGTTTTGGGATTGTAAATATTTTTAAGGAAGATTGAGAGTCATTCCAAAAATTTTGTAGTTTTGAAGTTGTTCTTTAGAAAGAAGATTGTAGTAGTGTTGTAAGAGATCATATTTCTATTAATTTGATTGTATTTATCTATATGCATAAAATATTATAATGTCCATAGACAATGAGAAGAGAAGGCTCCAATTCCATGTTGGATTATCCCACATTGGGTGAATCAAGGTAAATCATTGTGTTGATCTTCTTGTATATGTTTGAGATTATTAATTTGTAGTTTTACATTATGCAATTTTGAATTTATATGCAATTTGATGGGTCTCATGATGGTGAATATTTTTCATTCAAATTTGTAAGTGAAGATCTAAGTATACTACACGAATCTGGTGATTATGGATCATGTGGTATTAGAAATTATGTGCACAAAATTTTGGGATAAATTTTTGGGGATTTCACATCATCATCAACATGCTTTTTGATGTTCGAGAGGAGATACAAAAGACCAGACTTGATTCTAGAGGATCCTAAGATTGGTCGAAGGTACATAGTGATTAAAATGGATTATTTAGAGGAGCAACAATCTACTTTCATACCATGAAGGATGCTAACTTTGAAAGGATATTTTTGGCAAAGGATAATCATTTGGCTTGGTTAGCTGAGTTGTTGGCTATTGGAGAAAATGTAAATGTATATCAAAGGCATCAAAATGAAGGTTGAGGCCAAAGTGGACATTCCTACTTCTAATGGAGAGGTTCATGCAGAAAAGTTGAATAATTGGAGGTTTATTTCCAAATTCATGATGTTGTAAATGATGTTGATAAAATCTCTTTTGCTAGATTAAATATGGGTGTACATGCTTTAGTTTGGTGGGAAAGCTATCTAGAAACTCTTAGTTATGAACACTTATCATAAGTATCTTCTTGGGTTGAATTTAAGAACTTGTTAAGAGATTAATTTTATCCATTGGGACATCATAATAAACAATTAATGAAATGGTAATTATTTAGGCACTAAAGAGGGAAAATAGTTCAAGAATACACTACAAAATTTAGGAAATAAACTACTTTGCTTGGGTTTTCACTAAAATATCCTCAAACTTTAATGAAGTACATTGGAAGTTTACATAGTCATTTGCAAAAGACTATCATGTTGTTTAATCCTACTAATCTTGATCAAGTGTGTGTGCAAGTGTAATAGTTAGAGGGGGATGATAAAGTAAGGAGGCAATATAATAAATCCAAGAAGGCTTATAATTCAAGGGGATCACAAGATATAGGTAAATCTCAAGATAAAGGCAAAGGTAAGAAAGAAACTAAGACCACTAATATTTCAAAGAAAGAAGGTGATAATAGGCATTGTATTCATTATGATAAAGATGATCATGTTGATGATAAATATTAGAAATTTCATCAAGAATTACGTCCATATAAGAAAAAGAATAAGGAGAAAACTAATGCTATTGTTCTTAAATGTGAGAATATTAAGGAAAATTTAGATGATGAGAAACTAAATTGTTCATCCATTCAAAAGGTTGAAGAATATCAATATATTAAGGAACAAATGATTCATTTATTCCACCTCAAAATTCAAATTAAGAAAATAAGAGTGGACTACATTGTTGATATAGGTTCTCAAGCAAATTTGATTTCAGAATCTATGATAAGTAATTTGGAATTGGAAATTTTCAACCATCCAAATCCATATCCTTTTGGTTGGGTGCATTGTAATTCTAGTTTGTAAGTCACTAAACAATGTAAATTGAAATTTGCTATTTGTGTAAGGTACATTGATGAAGTTCTAATCGATGTTGTTCCTTTAAAAATTTATGGTGTTATTATTGGTAACTCTTATATGCAGGACAAAGTTGCTATTTATTATATAAGATTGAACAAATTACGATTAGTGAAAGATGGAAAGGTGTTTCTAGCTAGTGCAAATAATAACAAGAAAAAACTACCTTTGGTCACTGCTAGTTAGGTAAAATGCCTTGTAAATATTTTTTAAAACTTCATGTTAATCATGGTAAAATTTCAAGCTTTTGTGAGGTGAATCTCACCTTATTAACAACATGAAACATTGATTTTAGGCTATTAACAACATACAAAAGGGAAGAACAAATGCAGAAATTAGTCTAGGAGTTTACTAAACTATTTATAGAGCCAAAGGGATTACCTCCTATGCATGACATACAACATGAGATACCATAACAAGTACATATTCATGTGGATCACCTATTTTGTGGTTCCCAAAAAGGATCAAACTTGGAGGATGTGTATTAGTTATAGAGCACTTAACAAAATCACCATCAAAAATATCTATCCTTTACCTTAGATAGATGATCTTTTGGATCAGTAGCAAGGGGAAAGGTTCTTCACTAAGTTGTACTTGAGGAGTGGATATCACCAAGTTCAAATCAAGGAAGAGGACATTTGAAATACCACTTTCAAGAAAAGACAAGGCCTATTGGAGTGGCTTGTTTTGCCATTTAGCTTGTGCAATGCACTAGCCACATTTACGAGGGTAATGAATGATTTGTTTATTATATTTATTAATTCTTTTATTATTGTATATTTTGATGATATTCTTATTTATAGTTCTATTGGGGAAGAACATGTACATATCAGAAAAATGTTTCAAGATTTGCATAGGGAGAAGTTATTATTGAAAATGTATAAATGTGAGTTTGGAAAAGAGTCTTTGGTGTATTTGGGCCATGTTATTAGTCATGTAAAACTTAAGATAGATCTTAGTAAAGTAAGTGCTATAGTATATTGACCAAATACAACTAATATAACTAAAGTGAGGAGTTTCTTAGGTGTTTTCCAATATTTAAGAAAGTTTATTGTTGATTTTTCTCATATTGCTTCACCTTTACAAGATGTAACTAGTGAGAGGTAAGTTTTCCAATGGGAAAAAGCAACAATAAACATCTTTTGATACTTTGAAGAAAATGATTATTAGTGCATCCATGCTAGCACTTCCTAATTTTTAGAAGCCATTTGAAGTGGATACTGATGCAAGTGACTATGCCATGATGGTTATTTTATTATAAGGAGGTAAACCAATTTGTTATCATTTCAAAAAATTTAGTGGGGCCATTTTGATTTATCCTACTTATGATAAGGAAATGTATGCATTGGTTCAAGCTGTTATAAAGTAGAAATATTACTTAATGAGGAAAGAAATTCATACTGATCATAAACCATTAAAGTAATTATAAACTCAATCAATATTGCAACAAATTAAAGACTATAGATGGATGGATTTTCTGCAACAATTTCATCTTGTGATAAAATATAAGAAACACGTGATAGGGTTGTTGACATGCTTTCTAGACCACTTGTACCTACACATTTCACACCATTAATAGTGTGAAATGCTAATTTTAGGTTGTTATCAATGTGCAAATAGGGGCTAGTGAGTTATCAATTTGCAACATATGTATATTAGCCAAAGATGCGAGATCAAATTGCCAAATACATAAGGGGGTATTCTTTATGTTTCACGAAAAAGCCAAATAATAGGAAATTGGGTTTGTATTAGCCACTACCAATAAATTCACATCCATGAGAGTGTATCTCAATGGATTTTATAGGTGGATTTCCTATGACCAAGAAAGATCATGACTATGTATTTGTTGTTATGGATTGATTTAGCAAGATGTATGTTTTTGTTCCTTATAAGAAAATAATAATGGAATAAGATGCTACAAATTTATTCTTTTCTCATGTTTGGGTTCATTTTGGA
>Ga0115851_100579_pt1 | contig 16881 bp, 29 predicted proteins | sample InSIn2gowninarea_FD_83865 | JGI IMG/M metagenome (GOLD analysis project Ga0115851, IMG submission 83865)
AGGGTTCTTTGCTAAGAAAATTGTACTTTGGCTGTCACGATCTATCCTTATAGCTCCCTGAACTAACCTCATACTTGAACACAATCTCTGCTACCAAACTGCTTCCTTTATTTCATGAGTGGATGCCATGTATTCTGCCTCTGTAGTTGATAGTGCCACTATAGATTATTTCTTACTCATCCAACTGACTGCACCTCCAAATAGTTTAAACACATACCCACTTGTAGATCTTCTCTAATCCAGATCTCCAGCCCAGTCTGTGTCAACAAAGCCACGAATATCCAACATTATTTCCAATCCTATTCTTCCTCGGTAACACAAACCATAATCACTAGTGCCACATAAATACCTGAAAACCCGCTTCACTGCTGTCTAGTGCTCCTTCTCTAGTTTTGACATAAACCTGCTCAATACTCCCATTGCATGTGCAATGTCTAGTCTAGTACAGACCATTGCATACATCATGCTACCGACTGCACTTGCATATGGAACATGGGACATGCCTCTTCCTCTTCTTATGTCTTGGGACACTATTTAGCAGATAACCTCAGACCTACAAGAATAAGAGCCTTCATCGGTTTACTATCCTTCATATTAAACCTTTGTAGTATTGTATGAACATACTTCCTCTAGTTTAACCAGAGCTTCCTTTTTTCTCGATCTATTTTAATTTCCATGCCCAAAATATAGTTTGAAGCACCAAGTTCTTTCATTTCAAATTTGGAGGACAATTGGGTCTTCAAATCTTGGATAATTTCTTTGTCATTTCCAACTAGCAACATATCATCCATATACAAGACTAGATAAATAACATCGTCACCAATTAATTTAAAATACACACAGTGATCTGCTTTGCTTCTGATGAAGCTAGGTCCCCATATAAATGTATCAAATTTCTGATACCACATCCTTGGTGACTATTTTAATTCATACAAATACTTCCTTAACTTGCATACTAGTTCTTTCTTACCCTTCACCGCAAAGCCTTCATGTCGCTTCATGTAGATTTCCTCTTCTAGATCCCCATGAACAAATTTTGTCTTCACATCCATCTGTTCTACCTCAAAATAAAAAGTAGTAGAAACAGATAAAAGTAATCGAATAGAAGTTACCTTGGCAACAGGAGAAAAAATATTACCAAAATCAATTCCTGTCACCTGGGAATAACCTTTTGCTACCAACCGAACTTTGTATTTCTCCACTTTTCCTTCTACTTTGTCCTCTTTTTGAACACCCATTTGTTGCCAATGGGTTTCCTTCCAGCCGGCAACTCCACCATATCCCAAGCCTCTTTTTTATGCAAAGATTCCATTTCATCAACCATGGCCTCTTTTTAGAGTTTTTCATCCTATGAATCCATTGCTTCCTTCACAGTTCGACGATCATCATCAGTAATAGATAAAGAAAAATTTGAACAGAAAGAAGATGGACTATACCTTTCTGGCTGCCTTCTTTCTCGAACTGATCTTCTCACAGTTCGATTTTGTGGTTCTTCATCTTTCGATTCCTCCTCTGCTGTAGAGTCTGATTCTTCCTCCTTTAGCTCAAACTCTGTCTTCTCAGGTTCCTTTGGTTGGAATTCATGTTTGATAACATCTTTCACCTCTCCAAACACCACATCTCAGCTGTACACAACCTTCCTTGTTACTAGGTTCCAAATCTTATAACCATTTAAACCATTCTTATACCCAATAAAGATGTGCTTTTCAGATTTACTGTCCAACTTGGTTCATTTCTTCTTTGGAACATGTGCATATGCATCACATCCAAATACCCTTAGATGTGAAAGAGAGGTTTCTTTCCAGTCCATACCTCTTGTGGAGTCTTATCCTCCAACACTGATGAAGGTGACCTGTTGACTAGGTAACATGCAATATCCACCGCCTCTGCTTAGAATTCCTATCCTAACTCGAAACCACTGAGCATGCTTCTTGCCCTTTCCATCAACATCTTGTTCATTATTTCTGTAACTCCATTTTGTTGAGGTGTATATGGATCATTCTTCTTTCGTGCTATACCACACTTCTTACAAAATTCTTCAAATTCCTTTCTCTAAAACTCTCCACCATTATCTGACCTGAGCACCTTTATCTTCTTCTTTGTCTGATTTTCCATGAGAGCCTTAAATTCTTTAAACTTGTCAAAGACTTCAGAATTCTTCTTAAGGAAATATATCCATGTATTCCTTAAGAAGTCACCTATAAATGATACATAGTACACAGACTTACCTAGTGATGGAACCTTCACAGGTCCAAACACATCACTGTGCACAAGATCTAATATCTATTTCGCCCTCTTACCACCAAAGGGGAAACTCACCCAATTCTACATCCCATATACACAATTTTCACAAAAATAAAAATCCAAAGAGATATTATTTATACCTTCTACCGTAACTTACCATGAAGTATTTGAAGGCCCTTCTCTCCAATATGTCCAAGCCTTTGATGCCACAACATGGTCTTCTCTCCAAAGAGCACTAGGTTTTCTGCTCCTCTTTCAGGAACCACAAAATTGTTGCACCCATTAATGACAGGGCTACCTTGCAGCTTGTATAGAGTTCCAATATGAACTCCCTGCATCAATACCATTGCTCCCCGAGCCATCTTGTAGGTATCCTTCTCGAACACTATTTTTACACTTGCATCACCCAGCTTGCTTACCGAAATCAGATTTCTTGCCAATGCAGGAATATGTAGAACACTCGGAAGTGTTCTTCCCCTTCCACCTTGCAAATTCAACTTTACCTTTCCACGACCAATGATTCTAACCTTCCTATCATTCCCTAAGAAGACATCACCACCATTGTATTTCTCATACTTGCAGAACCACTCTCTTTTGGGAGTGAAGTGAAGGGATGCACCTGAGTCAATCAACCATGCCTCATGATCTACATGTATACTGAAAGAAGCCAAGTACACATCCCCACCTTCATCTAAGGTGGTTTTCAAATCTACAGAAGGAGCATCATTAGATCCCTTTCCTTTGTTAGGAGATTTAGATTTATAGCCCCTTTTGTAGTGCCCTTCCTTTTGGCATTTCTAGCACACCACCTTTACAGGTTTTCCTGGAGATTTAGATCTCCCACTCGATGACTTATTTTTGTTTTCGTTCTGGGACCTTCCTCATATAGATAAGGCATCGCCATTTTGGCTCTCCATATTTTTCCATCTCATCTCTTCTGTCAGCAAGGATGAGACTATTTCATCAAAATGTAAGGTAGTCACATTGCTACCTATTGCAATGACCATACTATCCCACGAATCTGGTAGAGAACACAACAAACTGATGCACTTATATTCATCTGAAATTTTAATATCAAGAGATGCTAACTGACTTACCACAATATTAAATGCGTTCAAATGCTCTGTCACTGAGTCTCCATCTTTCAACCTTAGGTTATACAACTTTTTCAGTAGGAACAATTTATTCACTAGAGACTTAGATTGATACAAAGTCCCTAACTTTTCCTACAAATCCTTCATCGTAGCTTCCCCTGATACATTCAACAATACTGAATTTGAGACACACAATTCTATTGTGCTCTTTGCCTTCCGATCCAACTTCTTCCATTCTTCATCGAACACTCTCGTTGGTTTAGTACATGGATCTACCACGATCCACTGATCTTTATTCACCAATAGATCCTCCATCTTGAGTTTCCACAACTCAAAACTATGACCATTAAATTTCTTGATCTCTATCTTTCCACTGCTCACCATATTCTTTCACAACCAAAATCGATCTCGCAAATCTCTCATTGAACAAGGTCTACCACAAGCCCAAGCGAAAACCCTTATAGAAATTACCTACATACGAATTTGAAAGGATAAAAAATAAACAATGTGAGAGCATAACACATAAAACACATATACACAAAGATTTTCCCTTGGATCCAAAAACTGGGACTACCAGCTTGATTTTTCATTATTTTTTTCAATGTTACAATACATATTTATACATGATGAAGCATCCAATACCATGGATTTAAAAACCATCACGTCCAAAACCATGGACTAAAAACCATTGCATCCAAAACCATGGACCAAAAACCATTGCATCCAAAACCATGTGCGAAAATCATGCACAAAACCATAGTTGGTTCCACCAAAAATAACATAGGGTCCAAAACGAAAATTTTCCAAGGTGCTGCCTCAGACCCCATAGAGTGGGGTTATGGGTACCCCTCAAACCCCCTGTGACCTCCCCTTGCTACACAATTGGTGCAACGAAGGGGGGGGCTCCGCCCCCACTTTAACCCCCTAGTTAACTACTTGGGCTAGTCGTGGAAAGAATATAACACAACCCAAAAATTTCTCATTCAAAATTTGTAGTCCACAGATAGATCTTTCTAACGAGGTATTATGCATGTCAAATGGATATCATATGCCAAAGTTACGACCCTGGGAAGTTGATGTACCAATTCACCCAAACTGGGCCCATAGTTTGGCGCTTCATCTCCTAGGGTTAGATTTTTGGATGTTTATGGTTTTCCATTGTTTGTCAACAATAAATATGCCTTTGAGCCTCATTGTAACACAATTCAGAGGCATGTAGCTACCACATCTCTTCATAGAGATAAGCTACCATCGCCCGAGCTAATCTTATTTCCATTCTGTTTGTAAGCATACATCAGTATTTGATATTAATGAAGTGAAGTGTTATTTCTAATGAATCTTGGTATTTATGGTTATATCTATATTTTTTTATGTTTTAGTTTAAATCTGGATCAATTGTATAAGAGTGGTCTTCTCTTTCTATGTTTTTCTTTGCATGTCCCCAACGAGTTTGGGATATAATAAGTTAGGGATTGAATTGGTTGAATCTTTGCAAGACTAGCCTTACAAATCCTGATGACCTCCCATGGCAGATGAAAAGAAAGATGAGGGGACAGGAGATTCTGTCAAAATATTCCTCGAAGAAGCCCTCGATCATGTAGGTTTTAACCCAGTATAAAAATTACTTGCATACGAATTCTAAAACACAAAAACCAAACAATGCGAGAGAATAACACATAAATCACATATACACAGAGATTTTCCCCTGGATCCCAAAACCGAGACTACCATCTTGGTTTTTCATTATGTTACTTTCAATGTTATAGTACATATTTATACATGCCGAAGCATCCAATACCATGGACCAAAAACCATTGCATACAATACCATGGACTGAAAACCATCGCATCCAAAAAACATGTGTGAAGATCATGCAAAAAACCACAGGTGGGGTCCGACCAACCTAACATAGGGTCCAAAACCAAAATTTTCCAGGGATTTGCCCCAGACCCCATAAAGTGGGGTTACGAGTGTCCTTCAAACCCCCTGTTAACTATGTGGAAAGAATATAACACAACCCAACATTCTCCCACTTGTTTTTTTCTTTCCATAGGGGGGCACAAGAGAGCTTAATAATTTTTCCAGCCCTAAAACGCCCATTGTCTCTCTACACCAAGAGAACTTCTCAGAGCTCACAAATTTTGGTAATGCATCTGCAGTATTCTTAAAAGTGTCCACCTTTACCAAAAACATCTTTTTGTCTTCTATCATATCCCTCACAAAGTGATACTGAACACCAATTTTCTTTGTCTTTGAATGATATGCGGGCTTCCTTGCCAAGAAAATTGCACTGTGCCTATCACAGTCTATCCTTATAGCTTCCTATACTAACCCCATACTTGAACACAATATCTACAACCAAATTGATTCCTTGCTTGCTTGAGTGGCTACCTTGTATTCTGCCTCTGTAGTTGATAGTGCCACTACAGATTGGTTTTTACTCATCCAACTGACTGCACCTCCAAATAGGTTAAACACATACCCACTTGTAGATATTCTCTGATCCAGATCTCTAGCCCAGTCTGCATCAAAAAATCCATGAATATCCAACACTCTATCCAATCTTGGTCTTCCTTGGTAGCATAAACCATAATCACTAGTTCCACACAAATACCTAAAAGCCCGCGTCACTGTTGTCCAATGCTCCTTTCCTGGTTTTGATATAAACTTGCTCAATACTCCTATTGCATGTGCAATGTCTGGTATAGTACAAGTCATTGCATACAACAGGCTACTGATTGCACTTGCATATGAAACATGAGACATATCGTCTTCCTCTTATTATGCCTTGGGAGACTATTCAGCAAATAACTTTACACCTATAGGAATATGAACCTTCACTAGTTTACTATCCTATATATTAAACCTATGCAATATTCTCTCGACATACTTCCTCTGGTTTAACAAGAGCTTCCTATTTTCATGATCTCTTTTAATTTCCATGACCAAAATATAGTTTGCAGCACCAAGATCCTTCATGTCGAATTTGGAGGACAATTGGGTCTTCAAATCCTAGATAATTTCTTTGTCATTTCCAACTAGCAACTTATCATCCACATATAAGACCAGATAAATAACATGGTCACCAATTAATTTAAAATACACACAGTGATCTTCTTTTCTTCTATGAAGCCAAGTCCCCCTATAAATTTATCAAATTTCTAATACCACATCCTTGGTGATTGTTTTAACCCATACAAAGACTTCTTTAACTTGTGTACCATTTCTTTCTTACCCTTCACTGCAAGGCCTTCAGGTTGCTTCATGTAGATCTCCTCTTCCATATCCCTATGAAGAAATGTTGTCTTCACATCCATCTTTTCTACCTCAAAATAAAAAGCGGTAGAAACACATAAAAGTAATATAATAGAAGTTACCTTGGAAACATGAGAAAAAAATATCACCAAAATCAATTCCCCACACCTGGGAATAACCTTTTTCTACCAACCGAGATTTTTATTTCTCCACTTTTCCTTATGAATTTGTCTTCTTTTTGAACACCCATTTTCTACCAATGGGTTTCCTTCCAACTGGTGACTCCACCAGATCCCAAGCCTCATTTTTGTGCAAAGATGCCATTTCATCAACCATGGCCTCTTTCCAGAGTTTTCCATGCATTGAATCCACTGCTTCCTTCACAGTTCTGGGATCATAATCAATAATAGATAAAGAAAAATTTGAACAGAAATTAGATGGACTGTACCTTTCTAGTTTCCTTCTTTCTCAAACTTATCTTCTTACACTTGGAGTTTGTGGCTCTTCAGCTTCTGATTCCTCCTCAGATGTAGAGTCTGATTCTTCCTCCTTTAGCTCAAACTCTATCTTCTCAGGTTCCTTTGGTTGGACTTCATGTTTAATAACATATTTTACCTCTCTAAACACCACATCTCAGTTGTACACAACCTTCCTTATTACTAGGTTCCAAAGCTTATAACCCTTCAAACCATCCTTATACCCAATAAAGATGCCCTTTTCATATTTACTATCCAACTTGGTTCATTTCTCCTTTGGAACATGTACATATGCATCACATCCAAATTCCCTTAGATGTGAAAGAGAGGGTTTCTTACCAGTCCATACCTCTTGTGGAATATTATCCTTCAACATTGTTGAAGGTTACCTATTGACCAGGTAACATGCAATATCCACTTCCTTTGCCCAAAATTATTCTCCTAACCTGACACTACTGAGCATGCTTATTCCCTTTCCACCAACGTCTTATTCATTCCTTCTGCAAATCCATTTTGCTGAGGTGTATATGGAGTAGTCTTATATCATGCTATACCACACTTCTTATAGAATTCTTCAAATTCCTTATTGCAAAACTCTGCACCGTTATCTGTTCTCAGCACCTTTATCTTCTTCTTTGTTTAGTTTTCCACTAGAGCTTTGAATTATTTAAACCTGTCAAAGACTTCAAATTTATTCTTAAGGAAATATATCCATGTGTTCCTTGAGAAGTCATCTTTAAATGATACATAGTACAAAGACTTACCCAGTGATGGAACCTTCACATGTCCAAACACATCGTTATGCACAATTTCTAATATCTGTTTTGCCCTCTTATTACCAAAGGGGAAACTCACCTGATTCTGCTTCCCTTATACACAATTTTCATAAAAATCAAAATCTAGAGAGTTATTACACATACCTTCTACCATACCTTTACCATGAAGTATCCAAAAGCTCTTTTCTCCATTATGTCCAAGCCTTTGATGCCATAACATGGTCTTCTCTCCAAAGACCACTAGATTTTCTGCTCCACTTTCAAGAATCACAAAAATATTACACTCATCAATAATAGTGCTACCTTGTAGCTTGTACAGAGTTCTAATCCAAACTCCCCACATAAATACTAGTGCTCCTCGAAACATCTTGCAGGTATCCTTGCTGAACATTATTTTTACATCTGCATCATCCAGCTTGCTAATAGAAATCATATTTCTGGCTAATGTAGGAATACGTAGAACACCCAAAGATGTTCTAACCCTTCCACTTTACAGCTTCAACTTTACTTTTCCACGACCAATGATTCTAGACTTTCTGTCATTCCCCAAGAAGACATCACCACTATCATATTTCTCATACTTGTAGAACCACTCTCTATGGGGAGTGAAGTGAAAGGATGCACATGATGTTGGGTATACGAACAAAGTCCCACATTGATTAGAAGTGGGAAGGATCATGGGTATACAAGGATGGACAAATATCTCCATTGGTATGAGGCCTTTTGGGGTAAAGCCCAAGAACAAATCCATGAGGGCTTAGGCCCAGAGTGGACAATATCATACCATTGTGGAGATATGTGGTGTCCAGAGTCCTTAACGCATGAGTCAATCAACCATGCCTCATGATCTACATGTGTACTTGAAGAAGCCAAGTACACATCCCCACCTTCATTTGAGGTGGTTTTCACCTCTATAGAAGGAGAATCATCAGATCCCTTTCCTTTATCAGGAGCTTTAGATTTACAGTCGCTTTTGTAGTGCCCTTCCTTTTCGCGTTTCCAGCACACCACCTTTACAGGTTTTCCTGGAGATTTAGATCTCCCACTCAATGAATTATTTTTGTTTCTTCTCTAGGACCGTCCTCATACAGGCAAAGAATCACCATTCTCGCTCTCCATATTTTTTTGTCTCTTCTCCTCCGTCAACAAGGATGAGACTATTTCATGAAAATACAAGGCAGTTGTATTGCTACCTATTGCAATAACCAGACTATCCCACGAATCTGGTATAGAACACAACAAACTAATGCACTTATCTTCATCTGAAATTTTAATATCAACAGATGCTGATTGACTTACCACAGTATTAAATGCATTCATATGCTTTGTCACTGAGTCTCCATCCTTCATCTGCAGGTTATACAACTTTTTCCACAAGAACAGTTTATTCACCAGAGACTTAGATTGGTACAAAGTCCCTATCTTGTCCTACAAAGCCTTTTCCATAGCTTCCCCTGATACATTCAGAAATACTGAATCTAAGACACACAATCACATTGTGCTCTTTGCCTTTCGATCCAACTTCTTCCATTCTTCATTGGTCACTCTTGTTGGTTTAGTATCTGTATCTACCACGATCCCCTGATCTTTATCCACCAACAAATCCTCCATCTTGAGTTTCCACAACTCAAAACTCTGACCATTAAATTTATTGATCTTTATATTTCCACCACTCGCCATATTCTTTCACCACCAGAATCAATCTCGTAGATCTTCCACTAAACAGGGTCTACCAAAGGCCCGAGTGAAACCCCTAAGTAAGAAAGGCATCCCCTTGAAGCCAAAAACAACTCTGATACCAAATGTAGGTTTTAATCCTATACAAAAATTACCTGCATACAAATTCTAAAACATGGAAAATAAACAATGCGAGAGCATAACACATAAAGCACATATACATAGAGATTTTCTCCTAGATCCAAAAACCGGGACTACCAGCCTAATTTTTCATTACATTCCTTTCAATAATACATATTTATATATGCCAAAGCATCCAATACCGTGGACCGAAAACCATCGTGTCCAAAAAACATGTGCGAAAATCATGCACAAAACCATAGGTGGGTCCGCCCAACCTAATATAGGGTCCAAAACCAAAATTTTCCAGGGCGCTGCTCCGGGCCCCATAAAGTGGGGTTATTGGTGCCCTTCAAATGCCCTGGTAACTACGTGGAAAGAATATAACACAACCCAACAGAGCAACAAAGTAACATGATAATTGACAACTTTGCATAGATCCTTCAGCGGCTACCCAAGGGCAATGCATCTACTTCAGGCAGCTACTCTGGAAGTGCCACACCCATTAAGGTACAAGTTAACTTTGACATTCCCATATTTTAGGGTTAGATAGATGCAGATGCTATAGATAAATGGTTAAATCTGCTAGAAGGATATTTTTCCATTCATGATTTTTCTAGGTGACAAAAGATCACTTTTTCACTTCTAAAAGTAGCCGCCCACGTCAAGGACTGGTGGGAAACCTACTGTGAGCAGAAGGATGAAAGTACGAACTCAATATTTTCAGCCACACCCACTTGGAAGTCATTCTGGGATGCCATCAAGGAGCAGTACTACCTTGTCGGAAGCTATGAGGATAAATACATAAAATGGACAATGTTGCGATAGGGAAGGGACCAAGATGTGCCAGAGTTTACGAATTTTTTTCATACCCTTAGCATGAAGTTGGGTATCAAGGATTCTAAGAAGAATTTGGTTCTCAAGTACCATGGCTACCTTCATAGGTACATCTTGGATGAGATGGAATTCTTGGGCATGTCCTCGCTTAGTACGACATACCGATATGCCATCAAGGTCGCCAAAATTTTAAATAGAAGAAGCCATACTTTGGATTTGTGAATCCAAAGAAAGGGAAAGGTTCCCCCAAACTGCAGAACAAAGTAAAAATCAAAGGTGGGGTATCCCAGGACAACCCACTAAATCCGCAATCAAATAACAATGCCGCGAAGCTGAAGATGAACATGGGAGAGTGGTGTGAGTTCCATAAGACCTCCACTCACAACACAAGTGAGTGTAGGACCAAGAAGTCACTGGTCGCTGAGCTAAAGGCTTCAAAATCATATGCATGTTCTTACTTTGAGTCTGAACCCAAAAAGGGGAATGACAAAGGGAAGTATATTATTGATGCAGAGCCCAATGCTACCATGGCTACCATGAAGATATAGAAGGAGGAACCTAAAGATCCAGAAGCCTCTTCCAATCCTAGATGTGGGTAAATGGTTCCCTACTACAGTGCATTGTTGATAGTGGCAACCAAAAGAACCTCATTTTGGCAGAGGTGATGAAGCAGTTGGGCTTATCAACCATAGCACATCCACAGCTGTACACCATTGGATCACTTTACCAAGGATTAGATCTTTGCGTGAACCAACAGTGTCACCTTCCATACCACATCAAGCCCTTCACAGATGAGGTATTATGTGATGTTTCTCCCCTTGATGTTTGTGATGTATTATTAGGCCAATCATACTTATGGAAGTGACATGTTGGGTATGAGTCAAGGCCTTGTGTTGTTATTGTTACTTTTGGAAATAAGTTGCACATGATACCAGAGGTAGCACCGCCTACTACCATATCTTTGGTTACTGCAAAACAATGTAGTAAGCTCATTTCCAAAATCGGGAAATTTGTTTTCCTGATGATAAGCCTTAGGGAAAGAAGAATATGGTGTCCACGACCTCTAGATAGGTCTCATCTACACAACAAAAATATATGGACAAGGTCATGGAGGAGTACAAGGACATCTTCACCTCCCCCACAGGGGTGCCTTTGCACTGCCAGGTCAAGCACTCCATCTATATAACCCTAGGTGCACCGATGCCCAATGGACCAACTGATCGGCGCTCCATTCTAGAGAACAACAAAATCAAGAGGCAAATTTAGGATATGCTCTAGAAAGGTCACATTCAGCCAAGTTCATTTCCCCGTGGAAGCCCAACCGTTTTGGTACATAAGAAGGGTGGGACTTGGAGACTCTGTATTGACTATCGGGTGCTGAACAATATCACTGTGCGAAATAGGTACCCTATCCCACAGATTGATGACCTTTTGGACCAACTAAAGGGGGAAAAATATTTCAGAAAGATTGACTTGAAGTCAAAATATCACCAGGTACGAACCAATCCCTCTGATGTGTGGAATACTTCCTTTAAAGCTAAGGAGGGCCTTTTCAAATGGTTGGTTATGCCTTTTAGGTTGACGAATGCTCCTGAAACCTTCATAAGGTTAATGAATGACATCTTGTGGCCATTCACCAACGCATTTGTAATCGTATACTTGCATGACATCCTGATCTTGAGCTAGAGTTGGGAAGAGCACCTCCACCACATCAGATAGATTCTCCAAACACTGCGGCAACACAACCTATGTTCCAATTTGGAGAAATGCACTTTTAGCATGACCCAAGTTCAGTATCTGGGATACATTATTGATGAACTAGGGGTGCATTTGGATCCAACCAAGATCCAAGTCATTCGAGATTGGCTAGCTCCAACCACTTTGACAAAGCACTATATCTTTTTGGGTCTCGCCAATTTCTACCACAGGTTCATGTTGGGATTCTCTCATATTACTTGGTCCTTGAGTCAAGTCACTAAGGGAGGAGTGCAAGAAAAATTCTTTCTGTCTGAATCTCAACAGAAGGCATTCACTGAGTTGAAACATCGCCTCTGCTCTACACCAGTGCTCACATTACCAGACTTGCAACAACCATTTGAGATCGAGATAGATGCCTCTGACTATGCTATTGTGGCAGTCCTTACTCAACAGGGGCATCCAGTGGCATATTACAATGAGACAGTTTCAGACACAGCCTGAAAGTATCCCACTTATGACAAAGAGATGTATTCCATTGTGTAGGCCTATCGACAATGGACGCATTACATTTTGGGGAAGGAAATGGTCATCCACACAGACCACGGGCCCCTCCAGTTCATACAGATGCAAGGGAAGTTTTAGAATGATCACCATCATAAGTGGTCCACATACCTGTAATAGTTCCATTTGAATATGAAGTATTAGAAGGGAAGCACCATTAATGTTGTCGATTTCCTCAGAAGACCACGATCATGGCATTAACCTTTGTGCTAAACTATTTTGGGCATAAGACTTCTGATTGACCACTTCTCTACAAAAGTGACCCAGAATTTGTCCACACATACCAGACACTCTTGGAGGTTCAATAAGTTCCATATTTTCACTTCCAAGATTCCCTGTTGTGATACCTAGGACACCTTTCTGTTCCTTCAAGCGAGCTTGCCAAGATGATTTTGGAAGCACACTATAGTTGGGTCATTGGGCATTTCGAGGTTGATAAAATGGTGGTAATAATGCAAAAGTATTTCTATTGGCTAAATCTTCGATGGGATGTCAGGAAGTACATCAGATCTTGCACTACCTGCACCCTTTCATGAACATAACACATATTGAGGAAATTATTATTTTAATGGTTGTTGAAATACACACAAAGGATTAACAAGTGTATATAAGAGGCACACAAGTCATTTTGGTGCCAGATCACCCTGGGAATAAAATTCCAATGAGATTACACCGAACACCATGAGAAATAACCAGGGTAATTCCTCTAAGACACGTGGATGGCTAGTACTCCCATAACATCCAACGACTTAGGTCTCTTGAATTTTTGTGCCCTTAATCATAGCTCCTAGCCATATGGTTAAAAGGGATTCTACCTCCTTCCTTCTTCCATAATGAATTAAGGCATGACTACATACATAAATGTGTTTTTGTATTTTCCCTACCCTCAATGCTCAGTCACAACACTCTATTACATAGGCCTAGAGAAACTCAAATGTTGGGCCTTTAGTTCCTTAAGGCCAAACCCCCACTCATTTCCATGCATGCATGTATATATGGTGGTAAATATATTAGAGTTATCCCTCCTAATATTTGAATGAGTTTTCATATTTGGAAATAATTCCATCCCTCTTGAGCTTACAAAGGTTTTGGCTTAGCTTGCATGTATATTTATATGTGTCGTTGTCTATGTGTTTGCAATGGACATGTGTTGTCCTTCTTGAGATTATGGAGGTTTAGACTGAGTCTTGAAAATAAATATATATATTTATAGCAGTTATATCTCTCCTGAGCCAACTAACAATAGGTCCTGAAAGCCAAATCTGTCAATTACATAATAAACAAAATAAATTTTTGTCAACTCGTTTATACTTAGGAACATTGGACAAATTTTCAAGGTTATAATAGCTTGGAAATTTGCAAACCTCTTAGGAGAATAATAAAAATAAACAAGCTCATAATAGTTGAAAGATCTACTAGTTGCTTATCCTAATAATAAACATAAAAATAGATATAGAACACATGTAGGGATTCATTCATTACTGAGCTTCCCATACATATAGTATAGGAGATGACTTAGCACAATCACCTGCCGCCATGTCAACACTGGAAGTACTCCAGTCGTGCCCATATCAAAAGAAAGATATACTAACTACTTTGGGTGCAATAGATCCTTCATATGAATGTTTGATTGTCTTCCTAGTTGATAAATCAAAACATCCCCCATTGCCTTCATTCGTTCCTTTCCAGATACCAATCAGAGTCTAGAATGCCATAATATCCCAATGCATTATTGAAAAAGGTGCATCCACCTATGTGATGTCTGTTGTCATTTGGAAACAACTTAAGTCACTTGAGTTGTTCCCCTCCACCATCACTTTGTGTGCTTGGGACAGGCACTCCTCCCAACCTCTTGGCATGTACCACAATTGTCTAGTGACCCTTGCGGGCAAGATTTTCCAAGTCGAAATTGAGGTTATTTATGCCCCTTTGGATTGAAACATTCTCCTAGGTTGTAGTTACACATACACCATGTTAGTCATCGCATCTGTGGTGTTCCACAATATGTGCTTTCCCCATGAAGGGAAGATCGTTAATATCAATCAATTGACTTACTATGAGTCAACATCCGTGACCTCCCCCAAGTCCATTATCTTGCCAATGTCAGATAAGTAGTCCTCTACTCCTCTCACCAATGTCTCACTCGGAGTCTATAATGGTTCCTCATTGTTGGGTGCTTTGCCTGGTCCTCTCCCTCCCATTTCAGAGCCTAACTTTGTGAGTGTTTACATGTTACAAGAATCATAGGATTCTCTTAAGAAGTTTGGTACATCTGATCTGTAGCCAACTCCTCAGCACCTTGCACTTACCATCCTAGTCAAGCCCTTTAGATCCAACCCCCCAAGACCTCCTCCATTTATGGGTTCCTCTCTTATCTTACCACTAATAGCTGTTCCTCTAGGTCTCAACCATCCAAGAGCTATTTCGCTAGGACATTACCTTACAGGCTAGATAGCTTTATTATTCCCCCCCTCTGGGAGTAATTTCTATTCCTATCATGGCTTCACTGGTCCTTCCTAACATGACCTTGGGAATCCATTATGGTACATCGATCCCCTTGAAATCATTCCACCTGGTCAGCTAAGACCTTATCATGCTTTGACCCTAGTTTAACCAGTGCTTACCATCCCTACCACTGCTTCAATTCCATCACAACCTCAATAGGAACCCATTCATGTTTCGAAAGCATCTGCACAGGGTGGAAAAGCTAAGAGGAAAGAACCTAAGTAAAATGCTCCCCCAACCCCTCCAGTCCCTAAGACCCCAATGTCATCTCCTCCTTGTGCTTTGTGTAAAGTTGTTGGGCATGCCACCAATAATTGTCCCGAGCTTCCTCATCTCAAACCTTTGGTTCATGAAATGTTCCCTGAGTCAAATATCCCTAAAGTCCACGTTAACTTGTTGGGTGCACCCAAGAAACTTTGAATATTACACACATATCACCCTTGTGCCTTGTGTGATCATCATGGTCAAAACTCCCATTATTTCCCTTGCCTTGATGAATTTCGTAATTGCCTTGAAGTGCTTCGGGAATATGAGGCCACCCGTAGTGGAACACTTGCTCCTCTCTCTGTGGATTTTGGTAACACTAGTAAACCATAATAGGAGGAGTCTGCCCACCTTCATGATCCTTCCCCCCAATGCCGAGATGACGAACACCACAGGCCATATCCTTTACCTGTCATCATCCTTGAGTTCCTCGCAAGAAATCCTTTCTGAGGTTTTTGTGTGCTCTTCTATCGAACCTCTTTTGATAGAATCCTAGGTCTCAACATCTGTAGATCCTCCTTCTACCAACTTACTGTCTACCATTCAAGATGACACATATGTGAACCTTATTTCTCAAGTTTATACACCAAGTAACATCGTTGAATGATGTAGTCAATCTTCCTCCTGTCTTCCCATCTTCCAGTCTGATGAGGACATCATGGAAGCTATATATACCCCTAATTACCCCTGCACTTAGGAAAGGGGGCATATTTTTGGAGGATTCTAAAGGACATTTCCTTCCTAATTCTCCCATTTCACTCTACCTCAAGAAATGTCGCTCATAGCACATCCCTTGGATTTCATGTCTTTATTTCTTCCATGAATTTATGTAGATTGCATCATCTCATACATTGTCTTATACACCTTTCTTATGGATCCATCATCCACATAGTATATCAATCATGCCGACGGTGCAAATCACTTCTTTCAGAATCTAGCCTCTGTGGCCTGGGCCATGTTTATCCCTTGCATACATTAGTCCTTTCGAATGGCGTGTGGATTGGATATTCCACCAATAATTAGGTTGACTATGATGTAGTGATAGGTTTATTAGTCGATCCCCTTGCTCATTGCATCCTTCATCTTCATGTATGTTTAGATTCATTACTACTGGTCATGGAATTAAATGGTGTGTATCATGCACATAACCAAATCCTATTTAGAGTATATCTACAAGTTAAGATGTTAGTACGTGGATTTGAAACCATTACTTTTAGTCATGTTCCTAGAGCTCAAAATAACTATGTAGATACCATTGAAAATAATGTTCTAGGTTGGCATTTATCACATGTATATCATAGAAGAAAACCATAAACAAACACATGGAGAACCATCACCATCATAAGTGGTCCACATACCTGTAATAGTTCCATT
>Ga0115851_100580_pt1 | contig 16878 bp, 18 predicted proteins | sample InSIn2gowninarea_FD_83865 | JGI IMG/M metagenome (GOLD analysis project Ga0115851, IMG submission 83865)
GGAGGTGACAGGATTGGTCGAATAGGTTATTAATTAACCGTGAGGGTTAATTAATCCTTTTTTTAATATGGCGAGGGATCAAGGTTGTTAACTAGTTACTGATTAACTAATTAATCCCTATTTATGAACGTATTATGGTTATATCTAACCAAAGTGGTGGGATATATAGAATTTCAGGGTTTTTACATAGTTAAATAATACATGAATGGGTAGATTTTCATAGGGGATTTATATAATAATAAGTTAATGGTTAATATGACATAATGAAATGGAAAAGCACTAAGTATGAAACATTGATGTGTGTGTTTAACTTAGGATAAAGTGACAAGGGGGTTTTTTAATGTAAAATATTGTAATTTTCCTAAGTAAAATAGATTTTACTTAGGAAAAACTTATCAAGGGAATGAATGATTTATGAAGGGGTGAGATAATCTTAAGTACTTAGGCATTATAAATTATTGGGCTGAGGGTTTGGTCCTTCCAAAAGTCAGATAAATGCTCTGAGCCCCTCTAATTTGATAGATGCCTTGGCACTTAGGGGAAATGAGTAGGGATGTTAATTATTTGACTTTGCTTAGTTTGAGATGCCTTCAACATAATACATGCCTTTGCCTTGTGATCAAAGTAAAAGGTTAACACATTTAGAATCATCATTCACCACATGTAATTCTACAACCATCATCTACTTACCCTACCTACTTAACTTACTTCTTTATTAGGGTGCACTTAGACTGGCAAACCTTTATCAAACTTTCTTTTCTTTTTCATGGTAATGCCTATCTAAGTCTACACTTATTACATCCAAGGGCTCATATTAAACTATTGAGCTCCTTTTTTCACTCTACCTATCTACTTGTCTGTCAAGATTAAATTGTTTCATCAGATCTTTATTCTCTATTTCTACAACATGAAATTGAAAATATGAACTAGTCAAGTTTAAACTGTTTGACTATTCATGAATTGTGGCATAAGTGACAAGTTGCACACAATTGTTTATTATCCAAATTGAAAAAGTAGTGGCATTTATACTTGCACACTTTCCTTGGTCTTTCTTTTTGTTGGGGTTCATTTTCTTTCATTTTTTGACCATATTTTTATTCTTTTCACCCTTTGATTTTTCTTTTAGGGTATACCCTCTTTACATTTTTTAAATTTCTGGATTTTTTACAAATATGGAAAACCTTGGCAACAAGTAAAGGTATGAACATATTACATAGCTCATCAAGTCAATCATGATATATGACACCTATTGGTATAGGGGCATAACAGGCCTGACCCAGGTTCGGAAGAGTTATTTAGCCAAACAAATCCCGCAACTACCGGCCCTTTCCGCAATAGCCCACGGAGCGCTGACTGACGTCTCACCTGAGGTAGTAGGGGAGGGTGCTGGAACCAGGTTTCTGCACCCTAGGCTAGATGTGTACTGGAGGGTTCGCACAATGGTCTACAGCTCCGCGCTGCTTGCTCTTCGCACCGATCCAGAGTGATTATATCTTTCTTATTCTTGCGCTATTCTACTTGAAGGAAGCAGTTATGATTCAGAACTATTCAACAAGGTCTTTAAGCAAACATTTAACCAATATAATCTATTTGTGCACAAAATGACCCATATTCGCATACATTCATCACATTTGCATTAACCAAATATAGAAAGGTAAACTACAAAGACAGATGCGCGATAACACAGAATTACAGAAGCAAAGTTATCTTTATTATTATTCTCCACCAATACATCCAGATCTACCCTGCGAACTCAGCTGTAGGGGTCCGCGCACAGAGCTGTGAACTTTCCAGGCCTTTGTGCACACAGCTGCAGAGCCTCTACCTACTACCCAACCCTCGACTTGGACTTACAGACACTTTCAGACTATATTCTTTAAGGACCCATTACATCTCATACACCAAAAGAACTGCCTTTCCCTCATAGAGCCGCGCTCTATTTATACCCTTCCCTGGCTCGCGATCCCTGTGCGGGCCGACTATATTTACATTATTTTTTATTATTTTCGAGCAGACTACCCTTTGACTCAATCTATTATACTTCGTGCTCCGTATATTTCAGAATTTTTACAATATCTAAATCCTACTTCTTGGGCTTTCTACCCCAAAATTCTTATGTGGGACGTCCGCTACCCAACAATCCCCCAACACAACCATCATGACTCATCCCGAGTCACTTGTCGGCACAACTAGATGCTCTTCCTTGGCTTCACGGTTTGCCTCCCTGTGAGTGACGGTCATCATTTTGGTACTCCTTCCTTGTGTCCTGCAACGCTTCATCTGTTTTCTACTTAAGTGTTTCTTCCACATCTCACAACTGATGATGCTCATTCTACTCTGCTTGGTTAACACAGAGCACCCCCTCCGAGGATTTTAGCGTGAGCGGGGGAGTCGCCTACGAGACCTCCTAGTACTAGTGCAGCCACTTCCAACCTTCCTATCCTCCCTTTGCATTGTCTTCTGCAGCTTGTGTTGCGATTTTGCAAGACCCTGGCTACTATCCGCAAGATCTTAATCTTTGAGGGACATCAGAGACGACTTATTAAGTGCATATCTACCCGTGGTCACCGTCTGTCCATCCTTTTGTTGTTTTATTGTAGTGCGTCAGCCTACCCTTGGGCAAGACAACGGCCTCCGGACCAATTCTGCTTTGTGTTCCCTTTTTTCTGATACATCTCCTACTGGTGATGTTGCAGCTATCACCCCCATACTCCTTAGAGAGTCCTGCCTTGCCATCAGCCAGATTACTACCTTCGGGCGCATGCCTTGTGCATAAATAATGAACACCTCCATCGGTGTTTTCGAACTGTAGGCCACCGAGTGGACTCCCCTTGGTAATTTATAAGCCATGCGAAATTCAAATGCAGTGATTACCACTCGTTGTTCGTTCCATATTTGGCTCATACTATATCTCTTAATGTCCCATCGCCCGCTCCGTTTTGCCATGTTGCTGACATCTTGTCATGAATAGTGATATCAATAGTCATCATTGTGATTGGTGCATCTGCGTGAGCCTCCTCACGCCACTGTGACCCTTGTGTTTGGTCAAATGCTCGCGCACCATGGTACTCACGCATTTGTCCCACAAGCTGCTTTATCATCCCATGCTCTCTTTCAACTGGTTGGAGCGGTGAGACTATCTTCTCCTCGGCTAGTCAAGTGGTCGGCCTGCCCGTGTAGAGATTTAGGTGACTGCCATTCACTCTTCCTGGAAAGGGGTCTCCATTGAGTTTAGCCAACTCAACCGCACCTCCATCGGTAACTTCTTTGATGACATAGGGTCCCAACAAGTGCATGCGGAGTTTTCCTGGGAATTTTTCAAACTTACTGTCATACAGCAAGACTAGATCATTCTCCTTGAAGGTGCGCACCTTGATATGGCGATCATGCCACGCTTTCTCATGTTATTTCTGTACCTGCTAATGGAATCCAGCTAGAAACTGTTCCTCCTCCAATTCTTCTAGTTGTGCGAACCTTTCTTCCAATGCCCCATGGTCTTCCATACCTATGATTGCTGCAATCCGTAGACTGGGCATAATATTTCATAGGGATAACAGCCTCCTGGCCATAAACTAACCGAAACGGTGTTTGGCCTATCAGCTTCTTGTGTGTAGTTCTGTATGCCCATAGCACAGCAGGAATGTGTAAATCCCAGTCATTTCGTCGTGCATTGCAAACTTTCGTCAATGCAGTCTCCAGAATTTTGTTGAATGCCTCAACAGTCCCATTCGCTTGTGGATGGTAGGGCGTACTCTGTTGGTGATGTATCTGGAATTCCTCAATGAGTGCGCTGTTCATTTCATTCAAAAAAATGTGCTCCCCTATCACTCATGAGAACTTTGGGGCAGCTGAACTTGGTCAGTATGTTCTCAAACAAGAATTTTGTTGTTGTCCCAGTCATGTCATCTTTAACTTGTTGTGCCTCGACCCATCGGGTCAAATATTCAGTCATAGTGATGATGTAGCAAGCGCCCATCTTTCCTCACGGGTCGATAGGCCCGATGAAGTCAATCACCCATTTCTCAAACAGTTGTAGTGTCATCTATGGCTGAAGTGGCATTTCGTCCCTCCGCAATGGCTTGCCCGTCCATTGACATACATCGCAAGCCTGATAGTATGCCTTCGAATCTTGATATAGATTGGGCCACCATAATCCGACACAAAGAATCTTCTAGGCTGTGGTGCAGCCTGCATAATGTCCACCAGTAACCCCTCCATGTGCTTTGGCCAGGATATGTTCGTGCTCGAATTCGGGTACATATCTACGCAATATTTCATCATTGCCCATCTTGTAGAGGTGGCCTACAATTATGGTAAAATCTGTTGCGCGTATCACCAATTCCTTTCTTTGTCGGACAGAACACCCCTATGTTGCAGTGCCCATAGTTAAAAAGTGGATTATATCTTCAAAGTGGCCATCTGCAATATGCACAGCATATAATTAAGCATCCGGAAGTCCCTCTTCTAGATTTGTTGGTTCTTCACCGGTCTCAATTCGGGATAGATGATCCGGACCTGCATTCAGACGTCCCGGCTTTACAACAACCTCAAAATCATATTCTTGAAACAACAGCAACCATTGACAAATGCGCCCCCCAACATAGGCTTATTCACTAGGTACTTGAGCGCATAGTGATTCGTGTACATCTTAAAATGTCCTCCGAGAAAATAGTGACAGAACTTCTAGAGTGCGTATACCATCACTAATCCCTCTCACTCAGTAGTGGAGTAATTCTTCTCTGCCTTAGACAACCTACAACTTGCGAATGCAATCGGATGGTCTAGTCCCTCCACTCTTGGTTGAGTGAGTACCGCTCCCAATACGATACAAGATGCATCCACATGCACATGAAACTTGATGTCCCATTTCGGAAAGACCAATATAGGAGCGGAAGCCATTTTCTCCTTAAGCATCTCTAGGCTTCTGTTGCATTCCTCATTCCAGCAATAAGTAGCATCATTTTTCAGCAATTGCTCCATCGGAGCCATAATCTAGGCGTAGCTTTTGATGAACTTCCGATAGTAGCCTGTGTGTTCTAACGTAGCGCATAGTTTCTTTACATTGTGCAGTGCTTGCAGATTCAATATGACAGCGATCTTTGTCGGATCCACCATCAGTCCTTGCTTACAAACCACATGGCCTAGCAAGTTCCCGGAAGGGATGATAAAAGTACACTTCTTTAAGTTGAGTACAATCTGGTGTCGTCGGCAGGTATCCAGCATTAATCGTAAGCTCGCAACATGATTCTTAACCAGGCCAAAGATGGTCCAGTCATCGAGGTAGACTTTTAAGAACTTGTGGATAAACTCCTTGAATGCAGCTACCACAATACAGGAAAATATCACGGGTGCATTCCTCAGTCCAAAGGGCATTATTGTATACTAAAATCAACCCCATTCGGTAGTGAACAATGTCTTGTTCCGATCTTTGGGCGCGATCTTGATCTGATGGTACCCAGAGAACCCGTATGTGAAGGAGTATGCTTCCTGCCCGCCCACATTTTCTAGTACCTCATCTATAAAGGGTGTTGGGAAAGGATCATTAACACAATCATCATTGAGCTTTCACAGATCGACACAGATGCAGATCTCCCCCTTCTGTTTCTTCTCCTGTGTGACCATAGGGCTTACCCAATCGAACTCTTCAATCGGTTCAATAATTCCTACTACCAACATCTTATCCAATTCTTCGCGGACTTTTTCTGTGTATTTTGGATTCAATTGATAGGGTCACTGCTTCACTGGCTTTGCATCTGGCTTCAAATTTATCTTCATCATCCTTAGGTCTCCTAGAATCCCTTTTAACTCCATCATTTTTGTAGGAAATAAATCACGGTATTCGCGAAGCAGTTCGACGACCTTTTCCACCGTGGCGTCATCCCAATTGTCCTCAAGCATGGCATACTTTGGCTCTTCCTCTGTTCAAATATTCACTTGCTTGTCATCAATGATGTCGTCATGTCTGGATCTTCTATCTCAGGGTCACACACCTCACGATTCCCTTCAAATTCTAGTATATTGATGTTACGCGGGTCATCCTCATCATCTTCTGCTTGTACAATGTAACATGCTAAGGCCTGGTTCAACTGTCGCGACTAGTCTGATGTCATGACTTCTTCTGGTTCCGACGGTGTTCTGAATATGGCAGCCTTTACTAGCTGTAATGCGTCGTCCACAGTATCCATCCATTGGTCTTCAAAGCGAAAAGTTGCAAAAACCCTTCGTGCAGGATATCCCACTCACTAGTGCCATGTCGAAGCTCTATTTCCGTATACCAATTCCTTGGAATGACATCCAAGGTATGATAAAATAAGGGCACCCATTCTAATTGAGGCTCCACACCATAAGCTTAGGTCCAATTGGTCAGGCGCATGCATGGATCACCTCGTCCATTGTATTTCTCCATTATTCATAGCTCGGGCTTCCCAAATCCTATCTGCATCATGCACCTACAGTTTCTCCAATCTTTGTAGGTCCATACATGGGTATCCCACCATCGCACCGGTGTCACGTGCAATGCCCATTTTAGTGCATTGAACCGTTGGTACTCTGGTACCACGCTTTCGAACTTATCTAGGAAATCCCCTACTACTTTCAGCCTGTCATACATCGGCAGTTTGCGGTTCTGAACTTTAATGCAATATAGGGATTTCGTCATCATATTATAGTGCAATGTGGTTGCCTCATTCACCCTGTTGCGCCATCGCTCGTCCTTCTCATCTGAATCACTGGCATAACCCCGCAAGAATCTCCGCTCCCCTGTTGCAGCAAGTTTGTAGATAGTATCTAATACATCGCCCCTCTCTTCGCTACATGCCAGTTCTGTGTAGCATGGTCCGTCTGTTGGATCCAGATGAAAAACGACCCGGAGTGACTTCTTCTTGAATATCATCTTCCTCTGTTTAAGGTTAATAACCCCATTCATATCAATGGCCCAATCTATCCCTAGCAACGCAGGATCTGGACTATGTTCGTCCATGATTTTAATAACTTCGAAATCCATCTGGGTACTTACGCCATCAATGTCTACTGTAATCCCTTACAGCCTTCCCATGGGCAAGATCTTTTGTTGGTTGGCTAGCCACAATTGGACAAGAGACCATTGTAGTGGACAGGAGACCATTGTAGTGTAGGCTTACCCATGTGCTCCCAAGTCTGTTTAGGCAATACGTTTGCATCAGAACCCAAGTCTAGAATGACCTGATCCATCTCGTAGTCACCAATCTACGCCGTTAGCCGCATTTCCCAACCTGTCCGCAATGCATGTCTTCCTATTTTCCAGATTGCATGAGGCTCACCCCACCCTGTGCATCTATTAATCACTTCATGTAACCCTCTAACTACCCGGTTGTTGTGAAGAAATTTTAGGCATGTCTCTAAGAAGGTAGTCATCATCAAGGGATCCCGAGTTGGCTCAAGCGGATCCCTACTACCTCGAGTAGAAACGTCCATGAAGCTTTCCCTAGCTTCCATATTAGTCTTCCCATTGACCTTTCCTGTGGCTGTGTCGCGTCGCAATATCCTGTTGACCGTTGGTTCGTAGTCGCGGGGTTTGGATCTCATCATTTACACATTTTGCGTTGTAGGAGGCGCTGCCTTCTTTTCGCGAATTTGTGCTATTAGCATGGGGCAATCTAGCAGCTCATGATCGAATTTCTAACAATACGGACATGATATTTGGGTAGGATTGGTACAATCTCGTGCATAATGTCCCGGTCCTCCACAGTTGTAGCAGATTAGTTGCCCATGACTCCTTCCTAGTCCCATTTTGTCTTATCCTTGACCCTATCCTGGGAACCCACTACACCCAATCACCGCGGCTGGATCCTCACATTGCCCCTCAGTCTGCATTCTGTAGGCAGGTGCCTAGTCCATCAACATTCGATAACTACGGCAATCCCTTTCTTCGTGACCCACTTATCTACAAAAGTTACAAAAGAGTTGCTGGGGGGTCTGGTTGTATTTTGGCAATACATGACAATTATTCGGGTTGTGCTTTCCTCCTACCTAACAGATTGCACACTGGAGCTGGGTGACCGTGCTCGACCCTATTTGTGCCTCTGGTCGCAATAGTGTCGGTCCCCTTATGACCACAAAATTCACCAAGACTGGACAATGATCCTTATCGTGTCCCTGGCTTTTGAACTTTATGCACCATACTTCCTCTCGGATTTCTGAACACGGCATCTGGTTGTGTTTTAACTTTTATATCTCCAAACACAAATTTTGGACCTACACTTGGATTTCCTAAACTCCCAACCCTAGGTCCTATACCAGGGCTTCGTGCAGCCACATTGCTGCTTCCAACGCTTCCGCTTGGGTTGAGATCTTCTGTTGTGACAAAGCCAACTTTAGATATGGCGTTAATGATGCGACGAACCAAGCACAGTGTTGTGCATCCGTCAAGGTCATGTTGGCCTCGAAAATGGTGCTTTTCAACCTCTGATCCAGATCCCACGGAGTCTCGCCAGGCATCAACGTGATCTCTTTGAATCCTACGACCGACTCCGCTTCTGTCTTTGGCCGTCTAAACTCCTTTTTCAATTCAGTATGGATATCCGCTATCCCCGACGTCGATTTGATGCTTGAATACTTCATGTACCATGTTAGCGCTCGGTCCTGCAGTGCTCTGACTAAGATGGCTTTCTTGATGTTATCATTTGTGACTTGCTACACGTTCCATACTGATGTTAGCGCAAACCAAAATTATTCTGGATATTTGCCTCCAGCTCCCTTAAATATAAGTAACTGAATTGCTTTCGCCATCACTACACTTGATATATTACCATCCCTAATCCTCTTGAATTTTCAACGTTCTTTCTCTATAGGGTCCCCACGTTCCACACCTAAACACCCCTTAGGCAGATCTCAGTCCCAGCAACAGAACCATTTGTTGGCTTGTTTGGGCCTGGCCCAAGTTCAGAAGAGTTATTTAGCCAAACAAATCCCACAGCTACCGACCCTTTTGGCAACAGCCCATGGAGCGCGGACTGAGGTCTCACTTGAGGTAGCAGGGGAGGGTGATGGAACCACGTTTCCGCACCCTAGGGATGTCTAGATGTGTACAAGAGGGTTCGCGCACTGGTCTATAGCTCCGTGCTGCTTGGTCTTCACACTGATCCTGAGTGATTATATCTTTCTTATTCATGTGCTATTCTACTTGAAGGAAGCAATTATGATTCAGAACTATTCAACAAGGTCTTTAAGCAAACATTTGCAACATAATCTATTTGCACACAAAATGACCCAAATTCACATACATTCATCATATTTTCATTAACCAGATATAGAAAGGTAAACCATAAAGACAGATGTGTGATAACACAAAATTACAAAATAAAACTTATCTTTATTATTATTCTCCACCAATACATCCAGATCTACCTTGTGCACTCAACTGCAGGGGTCCACGCACACAGCTACGGACTTTCCAGGCCTCTATGCACACAACTGCAGAGCCTCTACCTACTACCCAACCTTCAACTAGGACTTACAGACGCTTTCAGACTATCTTCTTTAAGAACCCATTACATCTCATACTCCAAAAGAATTGTCTTTCCCTGATAGAGCCGCGCTCTATTTATACCCTTCCCTAGCCCGTGATCCCTGTGCAGGCCGACTCTATTTACATTACTTTTTATTATTTTCGGGTGGACTACCCTTTGTCTCAATCTATTATACTTTGCGCTCCACATATTTTGGAATTTTTACAATATTTAAATCCTACTTCTTGGGCTTTCTGCCCCAAAACCCTTACGTGGGACCTCCACTACCCAACACTAGTGTCAATGCATTGATATTGTTTGAGGTGCTTGTTTTAACAGAGGAAGTGAGGCATGTAGTAGAGAAAAGAAACTCAAGGGATTGACCCAAAAACTCCCACATAAACCTCAAAGCACTTAACCACTTGAGTTATCCCATTGGGCACTAATTATTATGCTTTGTTCCCAAACTATAAAAGCATAAACATTTATAAATATGTGTATGCTATTACTTATAATCTTTCCCTTAAAGTTACAAGATACCCTCATGATTGACCATTTATGTGACGTGAGAACATGTGGAGAACCTTCCATGTAACCAATTGTTAAGTTCCTAAAATTCCAACATGAACATGGAGTTGTTGAGAAGCGCATTAAAATATTTTACACACCACTTATTACACAAACAAACGAGATTTATGGATGTAGGTGCAAGGCTCGATGCAAATTAAGTAGTGTATCACGAATATATAATTATAAATATATATGTATATAGTAGCTAGCTTGTAAATTTGTATTAGTTGGGGAAAACTATGTAGGTTTTAACCCCGTACAGAAATTACCTGCGTACGAATTCTAAAACATAGAAAATAAACAATGCGAGAGCATAACACATAAAACACATATACACAGAGATTTTCTCCTAAATCCCAAAACCAGGACTACCAGATTGATTTTTCATTATGTTCCTTTCAATGTTACAATACATATTTATACATGCCGAAGCATCCAATACCATGGACCGAAAACCATCGCGTCCAAAACCATGGACCAAAAACCATCGCATCCAAAACCATGGACTGAAAACCATTGCGTCCAAAACCATGTGCGAAAAATCATGTTCAAAACCATAGTTAGGTCCACCCAACCTAATATAGGGTCCAAAAAAAAAAATTCATGGGACAATGCCTCGGACCCCATAGAGTGGGGTTACCTGCACCTCTCAAACCCCTTGTGACCCCCCCGCTACACAATGGGCGCATGAAGGGGGGGCTCCGCCCCCCTTCTAAACCCCTGGTTAACTACGTGGGCTAGTCGTGGAAAGAATATAACACAACCCAACATTCTCCCACTTGTTGTTTTCTTTCCACAGGGGCCCACAAGAGAGCTTAGTCATTTATCCAACCCTTCAACGCCGATTGTTTCTCTACACCAAAAGAATTTCTCAGAGCTCACAGATTTTTTCAATGCATCTACAATATTCTTCAAATTGACCACCTTTACCAGCAACACCTTTTTGTCTTCTATCATATCCCTCATAAAGTGATACTGAACATCAATGTGCTTTGTCTTTGAATGATATGCAAGGTTCTTTGCCATGAAAATTTCACTTTGGTTGTCACAGTCTATCCTTATAGCTCCATGTACTAACCCCATATTTGAACACAATCTCTGCAACCAAATTGCTTCCTTGCTTGCATGAGTGGCTGCCATGTATTCTGCCTCTGTAGTTGATAGTGCCACTATAGATTGTTTCTTACTTATCCAACTAACTGCACCTCCAAATAGGTTAAACACATACCCACTTGTAATCTTCTCTGATCTAGATCTACAACCTAGTCTACGTCAACAAAGCCATGAATATCCAACACTCTGTCCAATCCTGGTCCTCCTTGGTAGCACAAACCATAATCACTAGTGCCACACAAATCCTTGAAAACCCGCTTCACTGATGTCTAGTGCTTCTCCCTTGGTTTTGACATAAACATGCTCAATACTCCCACTGCATGTGCAATGTCTATTCTAGTATAGACCATCGCATATATTAGGCTACCGACTACACTTGCATATGGAACACGGGACATGTCCTCTTCCTCTTCTTGTGTCTTGGGACACTATTCAACAGATAACTTTACACCTACAGGAATAGGAACCTTCACCGGTTTACTATCCTGCATATTAAACCTCTGCAATATTGTCTCGACATACTTCCTCTTGTTTAACCAGAGCTTCCTCTTTATCTGATCTCTTTTAATTTCCATGCCCAAAATATAATTTACAACACCAAGATCTTTCATGTCGAATTAGGAGGACAAATGGGTCTTCAAATCCTGGATAATTTCTTTGTCATTTCCAACCAGCAACATATCATCCACATACAAGACTAGCTAAATAACATGGTCGCCAATTAATTTAAAATACACATAGTGATTTTCTTTGCTTCTGGTGAAGCCAAGTCCCCATATAAATGTTGATGAGCCCCATAAAGGGGTAATTATATGGGCTCATTTTGCCTCCTAGCATAATTTAATCAACCATTCTCTTAGCTTGTTGCATGTTTTTTTATTATATTTATGCTTGTGGAGTGAGTTGGGTTGGTTATGTTGCCATGGAATCTAATATGTGTTTAATGCAGATTTTTGTTGAATTTTGGAGACAAAGTCAAAGATTTCTTGGACAATTGGCAGCAATAATTCGAAGTGGATAAAGGAGAGGATTTATAGGAGGTATCCCCCTCATTTATGACTCCCAACTTCGAATTCTCCTTCATGCATCTGGGAGCACAAACAGCCAAATTAATGCACTAGGAGGTAGCCGAGCAAGTGGAGGATAACTTATGTTTATCTTGAGTTTTAGGAGCCAAGCCTCCCTGATTTTAAGGAAGCCGTTGGGAGCTTCAGTTGTATAAGTAGAAAGGCCTAGGGCCTCAATAGGAAGTTAGTCAAATTTTTGAATTTTTGTTGCACCTTTGCTATGCTCAACTTCGAGCTTACTTTTGTTGATAATTTCACTTAATCCTATTATTATTTTGATAATAAAAATCAGATCCTTTTTGAGCTAGCACTGAGTTACCATAGAGGGCTGAAGCTCTTGGGTTAGGGCCCAATCCAAGCAGCCAAGCTCCTCTTGTTTTTGTTTCTATGCTTTGTTTCAGTTTATGAATTTGTTGTTGTTAAATGAATTTCTTTCTTGGTTAAGAATAGGTTGCTTTTCGTGATTTAGAAGGTTGTTTCCATTTGAGTTTTCCATAGCAGGTTGAACAGTGATAGAAAGAAGATATAAAAGGCAATCAAAAAAGCCTTGGCCTCCTTTCCTCCCTTTGGGGCCATGAACTGAGGCCAAGACCCTCTTGTTGCCATAAAAAAAACACAGATTTGCCTTCTCCGTAGGATTTCTAATATTGCAGTTTGTTAGAAGGTTAATGCTTTACTTTAGATCTCTTTAACCATGCTCATTTATGTCTTGCAATAAGTTTCCTTCCATGCTTTCTCTCATTATAGCATTTTTTTTTTTAGCATTTCTTTCCATAGCTCATAATCTAAATGAGCTTGATGCACACTTAGTTTCCTTGCTTGCTTGATCTCCTTGTTTGATTTTCAAGTCCTTTTGCAGCAAATCTCTTCTCACAGCAATTCATCCTATTAGCCATCACATTCTCTCCCTAATCTATGCCCTATAGGTTGCGCAAAGTTCACCCCAAATCTGCCTTAGTTTTTTGCGTCTTTCCATAGGATTTCTTCCTCTCTCCCAACCATATTTTCCTCTCCTAGCAATCCTTGGTGAACCCTAGGAACCTTAACACATCATCCCAGCCTTCAGCTACCCTTTCCACCCACTCTCACACCTCTAAAACGTCCAAAACTGTTGTAGGCATCCTCCTGTAGACCTCCTGTAGATCCCCTGCAACCTCCTGTATATTTTCCTGTAGGCTTCTTTTTGAAGTGTGATTGCGGGAAAAGCCTCCAGAACGCCACCTGAGACGTCCTAGGAGCCATCCACACCATTCTACATCTTCTCAAGTCCCAAAACCACCCTCCATCGCCACCTAATTCTCACCACATTCACAATCAAATAAATTACATGCATGACAATTTCACATAAAAATACATAAAAATCCAAAAAGATGTTTTCCTCATTTCCTTCTAGAAATAGCTTGAGTAGATGTTGTTTACTTCCTGAGTAGGTAATGGAATTCATTTCATGGTTTTTCATCTCTCTTTCTACAAAAGTAGGATTAGTTGGTTAAGTAGGGTTTGCTAGGTTTACTTCACATTTCAGTCTTCTTTTCCTTTCTGCGAGTAGAGTAGCCTCTGTAGAGTAAGCTTTCCTTTCTTTCATCACATATAGAGCTTCTTCTGGAATCCATAGAAGTTGGCTTGAGCTCCTAGTGATCTTGCGCCAGCTGACCAAGTGACAGCCTACAGTAAGAACTAGTACTTGTGCATACAACACCATCACTTCCAAGTTTGTTAAGAACTATCGGGTTGATAAAAGTAAAGTAGGAAGCCCAAGAGTTGCAGAATTATTGCTACAATACTAGTGCTCACCACTTTTTTGGTGCTGTTTTCGGGGAAGCGTCAGAGTATTTTGTGATTATTGCTTTCTTCTATTTTCTATCACAACATTCTGATAAGTAGTTTATTTCAGCAAAAAGAGAATAGTTGTTTCTTTCCATTTCTGCATTTCCTTGCTTTCCTTTTCAATTTTGAAATTTCCATTTTAGCAAAAGTAGATTAGTCATTTCCTTGCTTTCAGTTCTACATTTCATTTGCTTTCCTTTACAGTTCTACAATTTCATTTCAGTTATTTGCAATTTGTTTGTTCAATCAATTTCAGTTTTGCAGGTACAAGCAGTGAAAAAACAAAAACCAACCAAAAATATTTCCTTTCATGCCTCGTAGGAATAGAGATAATTCAAGAAAATTCTTGCCCAACACCCCCACTACATCACACAGCCAACCTTCTCTCTTCTTCGGTGGCAGTGATCAAGAGTAACCTTTAGGTGAACAACCAGAGATATTTGAAGAACCTATAGGGGAAGAAGAAGAAGAAAACATCTCTCTTGAGACAATGGCTGAGAACAGAAATGCTAGGGGGAATGGAGAAAGAATAGAGGGTACCTTTCCATCCGAGAGACCTAATGGGACACCAAAATGAAGAATATAAGTTCTTCAGCCCTACCTCACTTCCATGGTTTGACCACAGAAGATCCTGACACCTTCTTGTTTGAGTTTGTTGTCATCTATTGAACCTATGACTATGCAGAAGATGAACAAAATTTGAAACTATTTCCTTCTACCCTCAAGGATGCAGCATTGCGCTGGTTCATGGGGTTACCTAGCAATAGCATCACAACTTGGGCACAGATGCAGCAGGCATTTAACAACAAATATCGAGACTACTGTAGGTCAAAAGATACCAAGGAATAAATCTTTCGAATGACCATGGGAAGTGATGAATCCTTGGAAGATTATGAAGAGAGGTTCCAGCTCAATTACAAAAGGGCCAGGTGCACACTTGACCCTGAATCTCTAAAGTTGGTCCTGCTCAGGGGAATTCCAGAAGACCTTCTAGACACCCTCCATCTACTAGCCGGGGGATACATCTACCAACTACCTGAGGACATAAAGACTGTTTTTAGAAACCATTCTAGAGGAGCCAGAAAGAGAGGCAGGGGGAGTCAACCCATAGCCAGTACCTCCTCATCCAATTCATCCATCAAATGTGAACTTGGAAACATGCTGGAAGACTTCAAAAGTGAGATGCTGTAGACTCTTGCCATCCAAATGGACATCTTGCATATCAAAAGGAAACAAGAGGAAGCAGAGAGGGCTTTGGCCATTTTTTTCCCTAGGTGCACCAAGAGGCATCCTAGGAATGAATACCCATTGAACTCTATAGAGGTTTGTTCAGTCTATGAAGAAGATCATTCTACAGACAAGTGCCCTTCCTTGCCCAGACTTAAAGTTATATACCAAGGGGCCGAAGGAGCCACTGAACCACTTTATTTCATGAACCAAAGGAGACAGCATGGACCCAGACCATACCAACAGGGGATACAACGGACATATCAAGCATACTACAACCCCAACCAAGTCATTTCCATACCTTCTTGGGGCCATCCTGCTCATCCTTCCTAGTCCACACCTCCTCCTTGGTCCTTTCCATCTCAATACCATGCCCAACCAGCTGCTTATTCATTCCAATCATATGCTCAGCCACAACCTTAGTGGAATGCATCTCATCAGGGGTGGAGGCCCCAGTACAACTCTCCTCCCGCTCTTTTGCCTCCACCACCTGCTCAACCACAACCATTCCCTCCTGCTCCACCAAGGCAACCCCAAATTCCTGCCCAGCCGAACTTAAACCCAAACAATAGATAGGCTCAGCAAGTATATGGTGGGGAACCAGCATACCCAACATATGCTGTGGAGATTCAGGAGATTAACCTGTGATTTGGGAAGGTTCTCCCAGATAGTCAGCCTCAACCTAGGGAGGTTAAGGAAGATAAAGAGGAAAGTGAACCTAAAGAAATTCCACCCTTTCCTGAGAGACTATCTGGGACAACACAGCCTACTCTAGAAGAAACTGAAATTCTGGGAGAATTGAAACAGTTATGTGTGAAGATACCACTTCTCCGAGACATAAAATATGTGCCTATATACAATAGGTTGATCAAAGAGAAGTGCTTTAGGCATCTAGGCAGGCACAAGAGAGATGCCCCAACCATCAATGTCATAGGACAACTGTCTGACCTAATGTTGGCGCAGGTAATCTGTCTGAAATATCTGGACCCTAGAAGCCCAGTAGTTGATGTCCACATCTATGGCACCATGATCCGACACACCTTGATTGATCTGGGAGCTGCCATTAATGTGATGACAAAGGACACCATGCTCAAACTCAACCTTTAGGGCTCCTTGAGAAAGACCACGACAGTATTGTAGCTAGTAGACCGCTCCACCATGACCCCTGAGGGGATTGTGGAAGATATGATGGTCTCCATTGATTCTTGGGAGTACCCTTCTAATTTCTTGGTTCTCCAGCCAAAGGCAAAGCTCACTGGGTATCCTCTCATCCTGGGAAGACCCTGGTTGGCTACTCCTTATGCCTATATCAGCTATTGGGCTGGGAACATGACCATCAAGAACGGGCATATGTCCAAACAGTTAGTCCTATACCCTCCTGTCCAACCCTTGCTAGAACATGATCTACCTCTCTGGTTGGAGGAGGAGGATGAGGATGAAGTCTATTCTGCACCACTCTGTGCATTAGAAACCGCCATGGGGGGGAACCACAAGATGGATCAGGTCATTCTAGACTTGGGTTCTGATGCAAACGTATTGCCTAAACAGACTTGGGAGCACATGGGTAAGCCTACACTACAATGGTCTCC
>Ga0115851_100581_pt1 | contig 16871 bp, 16 predicted proteins | sample InSIn2gowninarea_FD_83865 | JGI IMG/M metagenome (GOLD analysis project Ga0115851, IMG submission 83865)
AGCTTGTGTTTTGATTAGTGTCCTCCCTCTGATAGTTCTTGATTCCACTTGGATATTGATGATCTTTTACTCATCCTTGGTCGAATTCAAAGAGGCAAGTGTCACAGGAGAAAGTTATGGAAGATTCCATGCTTTTCCACCTTGCAGAATGACACTGCCATTTGTCTCTTCCCGCTCAGTGCACCCCATAGAAGGGCTTTTTGCAATGCAACACACCCTCCAAGTGTACTTAGGTGAGCTGCAATGCACCCTAGCCATGGAGCAAGTGCACTGATCCTATTTTGACCCATTCTGAGTAGTTTTTCATGGAGAACTTCTGGGAGAAGCTGTAATCAGTTGACCTTGTTCCTTTAGGGGTTGGAACAACACTTTTAGGGACTTAGGAGCCATTAGTTTATGGATATTTATGCCTGGGGTTGCAGGGCCCAAAAATATCTATAACAGTTGCCCCCTAAAGCATGAGTTCGTTAATTCTTTTTAGATGTTGGTTGAAATGCTTTATAATGAGGATCCAGAGTTCTTTCAAGCCAAGAGGAGACCTGTAATAAGATACAGCACAATACATTATCTTCATAACATTTTCATGATCTAGCTGAGGGGGCATTCCCATGCTCAGCTTTATAAATTCATTTTTCATTTACATAGGATAGACAATCGTCTGAGTGTAGACTGATGATCCGGATAGAGCCATCATCCCTTTGATTGGATGATTATCTGTGCCGTAATGCTGTACATTTGATGTTTTTATTTTCCTGAATATATATCGCAGCCCGGATGGATGAAACTAGATCCGGGGTCTTCAATCTCGTCCGATCTTCACTTAAAGTACAAGTCGATCCATGTGAAAAAAAATTTGGAGTCGAACATGGAAAGACATCGCCTGATTACCAGCCAATGATGTAAGCTGTTAACGGGCACGAGAGGAATCACCGATAATGATGATGTACAATTCACGTGGTGTGAATAAAGGACTTGGTGTCGAACACCACGCAAAATCTTTTGGTCGAAGGCCATTGATGTAAACCTTTCGCCAGAAGTGAGAAACTTGCCATTAAGGCATGCAAGCTTCACATTACTGAGGGGGTGTTCCTAGATCGACTTCTTGGAGAATGATTTGATGTCGACAAGAAGCGATCCGTCATAGGAGGGCCTTAATGAATCACACATCAATGACGCAGAATGGAGCAAATGATTTTAATGGAGGTGAAAATTGTCTGATGACATAAGGTTCAGGATGGCAGTAATGAAAGAATGGAGTATAGATGTATTGTGGTGGGTGAGACCCGAGTGAATTCTCTAAATGACTTCTCTTGAACATATTGGCGACACTAACATGATGGATTGGTAGCATTAACCCCAAATGTGGATGGTGTGATATGACCATGGTGATGTGACCGGTGAATGAAACAACCCAACCCGACATGGATGCGGAGTGAAAGTGTCATGTTCAAGAGCGACTTGCTACCAACAAAGTTTCTTCAAGTTTTCTTCCCAATTTTTCCCCAGTCATTGCTGACCAATACCTCTTTATTTTTATCAAGCTTGAGGAGGATAACATGTGCTTGTTCTATAATTTTCCCTTCGGGCAAACCCATCGCTATGTTTTACTTAGCCTAGCAATAGTGAAACTCGTTCTTGTCTACCACAGACAAGTTTGTCGCTACTATGCTTTTAATGAGTTTAACGACAAAGATAACTCGGTCCTTTTCAATTTTAGAGAGTCTGAAAAGGGACGTAAAGAAAACTCCAACATTCCTTTTTCGTCACCTAATCCCTTAAGTCCGAAAAAGTATAAAACAATACAGAAGGGATGGATTTTTTATTCTTTTAACGAGTCTAAAAAAACAAGCACTCGATATTTTTGTGTAATGATCCCTCAAGTCCAAAAAGATTAAAATCTAAAGGATGGATAGCACTTCCAGTCGCTTTAACGAGCTGGAGAGGCCAATAGCTCGGTAATCTTTTCATACTCGTCTTTTGAGAAACGAGTGATAAAATGGGTAGCAGCTGATTCCAGGTAAGGTTTGGAATTTTCCAATTACAGCAGTGTTACAGGGATGGCTAACATGATCACTCTTCACAACTGTTCCTCAAAATGGGTAAACAATCAAATGGAGGTGAATGATCAGCCAATGCAAAAGTGGAGGTGATGGTGCAAACATGCCCAAGGCTTTAAAAGGCTGAAATCTTACATTCACAATGGTTATTTACCAGAAATTGGTTCATTTTTTATTGAGCTTAAACTCTGGAGGAACATGTGCTCATTGCTTATATTTATTTTTTAACGAGCATGAAGTCCGCATTAAAATTTCTCGATACAATGGTTGTTTTTTATTTTACCATAAATAGCTTTGTTCTTTCAAAGGATCGTACTGCATGTTCAATTGCTTCATCAAACTAGTTAGAAATGAACAATATATGTTAAGAAAATGAGCCAGGACACTAATACTTTACCTGGATTACATAAAAGTAATTTAAAAGTGTTCTTTACCTTTCATTTTACCATTTCATTTGAACTTTTTTTTCCCTCTCGATTTTCATCAACTGATTCCAGGAGATCCTGTGGACGATCTTCGGCGCCGTTTGGACCAGGTAGGAGCTAACCCTTAGCTCTTTCATTTCATCTTTTCCATTTTGCATTTTGTGCTTGATTTCCTGCTTTTTTGAGCCCTTGGGGTTTGAGAAAAATGATCTGGCTCCAACGCACCCTTCCTGTATCGAAAGGTGCGCTGGATGTCAGTCAGCATACTAGCCAATTGACATTCAACGCACCCAGAAAACCACTGTCGGTGCATTGAGCGCAGGGAAGAATCTTTCTGCACAATTTTTTAATGGAAAACTTCTGGGAGAAGCTTTAATTAGTTGACCTTGTTCCTTTAGGGGTTGGAAAAACACTTTTAGGGACTTAGGAGCCCCTTAGTTTATGGATATTTATGCCTGGGGTTGCAGGGCCCAAAAATATCTATAACAGGTAGCCATATACCAAGGCTTGCAATAGCACATAAAATTTTGTGAGTGGGCTACTTTTGCCCTTCAATTTTCAAAGACTCTATTGAAGCAGTCAAATGTTGCCATGCTTGTCAAGTTTATACGTGGAAAATGCACATGCATCTATCTCCACTATTTCCTATTATCATTGTCAGTCCATTTATGAAGTGGGGCATTGATTTTACTACTTGTAATTTGCGTTTGGCAGGGAATCACAAGTACATCATTGTGGTCGTAGACTACTTTACGAAGTGGGCTGAGGCTATGCCTACTTTCAAAAATGATAGTGAGACAACAGCCTTATTTCTATTCAACCAGGTTATTCCACGATTCGATATCCCAAGAGAGATTTTCATTGACCATGGTAGTCACCTTGAAAATCAATCGATAACCGAACTGGCTCTCAAGTTGGGCTTCTAGTAGGAGCATTCATCTCCATATTATCCTGAGGCCAATGGGTAGGTTGAAGCCGTGGATAAGTCTCTTAAGACCATCCTGCAAAGGACAATTGATAAAACTCAATCCCATTGGCACATCATGTTGTACCCGGCATTTTGTGTATACCAAACCTCAGTTAAGACTACCACTATTCTTACTCCTTCTCAACTAGTTTATGGGTTGGAATCTATCATCCCTATCGAATGTGAAATTCCTTCCTTTAAGCTAGTTGTAGAACTTCTTCCGAAGAAATCAAGTCTCGAAGAACGCCTCATTCATTTAGAACATCTTGATGAGCAGTGTCAAGATGCAGCCTGTTAGAGCCTAGATTTACCTTAGGCTGAAAAGGTAGGATCTAGGGCCAACATCAAACCACGCTCAGCTTGGTAGCTAACCCTACCAGGTCAAGAGAGGGCTCTCTCCGAGTCAATCTCAACAAAAAGATGATCGATGAGGGCTTGAGATGACTGAAATATATATTTATCTTAGGCTAGATATAAATGCAAGAGAGTTTGATTTGATAAAATAGAGTTTTGTTGGCTCAGAAGGAAAGGTAGACTTTGGGTGCGGGGATTGAGGCTCAGTCCCATAGAGATCTCAATGGGGCAAGGTAGGAAATTGTTTTTGGCACTTAAAATTGAATGAGATGGAAGGAATAGACAAGAGAGGTGTTGAAGAGGGCAAGAGAAATCATGGATCCTCCCAAAACAGCTAAAAACATCAAATAACTAAAGCAAACTTCAAGTAGAGCACTGCAATTTCAATGGATTCTACTTACACTCTTGTTTGTTTAGTTCAGAAGAAACAAGATAGATAGTGGCATACATAACACATAAAGCAAATTCACAATTACAAAGAAAATCACTGTACCAAGATAAATTTCCACATGGATCCCAAAGAGTGCTGCAAAGCCTGGTCTCAATTCCTTAGCCAAAATGAAAATATGAGTGTACAATGTAGTTCTTTTCTTTCTCAAAAGTCCAACGATGCTAATGACTGAAAAACAAAATAATATAGAAAAACATAGCTCATCCTTACCTCCAGGGGTTGAGCACACATGTTTAGGAGCTGATCTAGCTGATTCTAAACTGAGAACTAGAAATTATGCAACATAACAGCATGCCTCTAGAAACAAGGGAACTGATTCATTCAGTTTCAAACAACCTTTAAACTGATGAATCTACCTCTACTAGTGAAAAATTAACATATTCATATCATGATCCATAAATTTTCATCAAATTACATCACAAGTTTTCCATTAGGAAAGTGAAAAAGTCAAACTAGCTAAAGCTGGGCGAAAAACAGAGCAAAACTTGGTCAAACTGGCAATTTTTCCTCTATGGGCAGCGCCAGATTATCTATGCATTGCACCTGTTTGGACCCACTTTTGGAGGTATTCCCAATGTCAAAATGAGCTCCAGGTGTCCTTGTTGGAAAGGTATACCTATCTACCTTCCAATCCAAGTGGAATTTTTCAATTTGGCCTCCATTTGCCCCTTCAAAAGTCCATTCTCTCAACACTATTTCCTGTGTGTCAAAATAGGGGTAGTGAGGTCATTTTTTGAGTGTTTTTGACCTTTTTGAGGACTACAAACCTGCCCAAATTTCTTGGCCATAGGTAGGAAAGCATAATATTTCATGCCAAATCCAAAAATGCTGAGTTTTTGTGATTTGAAGGCTCCTAGCAAAAGTGAGCGCCACGTGGCACGACGCATAGGGCAGAAAATCCTGTTTTTGTGCCAAAAAAATTCCAAAATGCAAAAATTGCTCCAAATTTTTTGAAATTTGTTTTGAGTCTTCTCTATCAAGAGCTATGTTGGGCGAAGGAAGCCTCGGCCAATATCTGATGTTGATCAAGCTCCTTTTGCCTCTTTGATGCCTTCTTCAATTTTGCTTTCAAACTCTTGATTCTCGCCTTGCAAACTATGTTCCTACCATGTAATGAACAGCCATGTGTCTCAACAAGTTTTTCTCCTTGTTGGCCTTTTCTAGCTTCCTCTCCAAGTGGATACTGGCTCCTTCAAGCCATGACTCCCTATCGGCATTAAGCTCTTGCTTGACAAGTGAAGTGAACTCCACCCTCCTCCTTTGGGTAGCTTGGTGATTCTCCTAAATGTTTTGCAGCTCCATAATCACCTGCTAGTCCTCAAGCTTCTTATTCCTTTCCTCCAGGTACTGTATTGTCCATTGGGCTCTATCCAAGTTGATAGACAAGGCATCCATGTCTGCCTGCTGCTCCCAAATGATTTCTTTAAGATTTGTGCTTTGCAGGCCCATATTAGTATCATCACCCTCAATGAGAATGAAATCAGTCTCCCACTCACCTGATGGTCCTTCCTCCTACAGTGGCCTCTTGCCTCAGTCTTGAACCTACTATGCTAATGATAGAAGCCAGGCCCCTTCCACCCCAGGTGGAGATAACACTTGCTTTGTTGTTGCAAACAACCATCTAGTGCCCTTTTGATAGGTGATGAACACTAGCATGCTAGTGGTCTGTGTCTCATGGCCCTCATGCTGATATTAAGGTCCACCTGTCTCATGCAAAGCCTCTAAATGCCCCTGTGGAGCTTTGAAAAACTCACGAGAGATGAAATCCTCCCAAGTGATGCCATATAAACCAAGCTGATGAATAACCACAATTTTGATGAGAGAAAAATGGTAAATACTGTTGAATTGCTACTAAGGAGTCTTGTGCTACACTAGGGTGGTCATCTTCTCTATATTTTGGCACATGAAGTAAAGGATGTTCATCATCTGTACTTGGGTAAAATGCATCAGCAGCCTGATATGATAAGCTTATAAACGAGAGAACAAGCCCTCATAGCTGAAATACTTCATGATCAGTTTCATTAAAGGAGCATATTCATCTTTGAGGTACCGAAAAGGAAACACTCCCTTGAGCTGTCTCAAAAAGCCGAGCTTGATGTATGGTTCATAATGCTGTCGGTCAATTATTTTCCTCTTGTTCCATTGCTATCCAATGTTGGGAATATCGGTTGCTAGTGAAATGGATTCTGGTGTTAATGTGAAAGTGACACCAGCCAGAGTGGCTTGATCACCATGTAAATGAAGTAAAAACAAATGAGCCAACTCATGATGAAACTGAATGCTAGCAACCTTCTCACAAAATTCATAACATGACTGATGTTGGAAGCTAGAGATGGAAAGAGGGTAGGCCTATAATTCAGCAAGAGTGGTTGGTTCTTCTCTAATATGTTTGCCACCTCTATGAGGCCTCTTGGGTGCATGTCCCTCCATAGGTGAGTCACTGTGGGTCTCCTCTTCATAATCATATGAAGGATCAAATTGCATTTCTGCTGGTGGATAAACTGTCTTGGAATTGCCTTGATGAGAAGTAGGTGAGCTGTGATGTCTTGAACTATCTTGAACTATCTATGATGATGTGTTTGACCTCTGCCACTAAGGGAAAATAGTGAAATGAGGCACTGTGGAGGGGAGGGAAAAATAGTGAGGGATTTAGGGATTGTTGGGATGGGGTTTAGTTAAGGGAACAGGGAATTAGAGTGTAGTTTGGGAGTTTTAGGGTTTAGTTAAGGGAACAGGGAATTAGAGTGTAGTTTGGGAGTTTTAAGTATGAGACTATGGTTTTGTGAATTTTCATTTGGGATTTTGGGAAAGGGAACTTGGGATAGGGGATTAGTGAATTTATGGTGTAGGAGAAGTTAGGGAATAAGGAAATCAATGGAAAAATGGGGTAAGGGAGTGATGGAGGAATTTAAAGGATGGACTTGGTAGCAAAACAGTCAATCAAAACCCTACCACTATTTGCTTTGGAAATTTTGAAGAGGTAGGGTTTGATTTCTTTAAACAATCACCATTCATCAATCACCATGAAACAAGCACCAAACTTGGATAAAAAATAGTGATGGAAGCTCTACCTACTTGTACCAAGACAAATCCACGCGTTTTGGGAAATTTGGAGCAAGCTTTGGCAGTTTTCAGGCTTGTTGGTTGTGCGTGCCACGCATCCAACCCAATGTGCCACGCATAGTATATGCACTGTGCCCGTGTCTTTTTGCACTGAGAAATGCAGCCCAATGCACTACGCCTCCTGCCCAGTGCGCTGCGCCTAGTGACTTGTAGCGATTTTCACCCAAATTTCTCACTTGCTCACCACAACAACCTTACTTTTCTTTCTCTTTGATCTTGGAGTGCAAATGAGCTTTAAACATTTGGAGACATGATTTATACATGGAGCTTTTAAATTTTAATTTTGCAAAACCCACTTTCATAATGTCCTGAAAATGACTTTATTTTCAAACTCTGTTTTTTGGACTTTTTCAATTCATTTGAGCTTTGTGATGAATTAAATGACCTGAGCTCTGCTTGTTTTGTAGGTGTTGGAGCTACTGGGGCTAGGGAAAGAAACCAGGGTTGCAGATGAATGGATTTACAATGAAGTTAACAAATTTTCATGATTTTTGTACAATAAAAGAAAAATACTCTGTTTTTTTCCTCAAAACAGAGTTTTGAGGAAAAACACATGTCTGAGCAATTGATGATGAAATTTATTGATGCTGGAACCTCCTCATGGCCTGCTGGTTGTTATTGGACACTTTGAAACATTTTTTTGATGAAACCCTAATGAAACCCTAGACCTAATTGATAATGAAACCCTAAAAGACCTTTGCAATATTTAAGAAAAAAAGAAGATTGTATATGCTTTTTAATGAACAAACATGATCCAGTAGGTAAATGACATGAGGGAAACTATAGGAAAGCCACTACCGTCAGATGATCCATGCGCCTAATGGAATGCAAATGACTGGGCGGGACACCTAATATGAAATGCAACAAGAGGATTTCATCTCTAACCAAGGGATGAAGATACCGACACTAACATTGGCTCCAATGGGGATGGTAGCGCCTTGGAGGTGCCAAGAACTATAGATCTCTGGGAAAGCAGGCCGTGCCTTCATCCATTGGGCTATGGAGTCAATAACTTCGACAAAACAAAACTGAACTCTTGACTTAAAGACTCAATTTCAGGACTGAATGTGACTGAAATTGACTCAGTTTCAAGACTAAAATTGACCGAAAGACCTGACTTTAATAAACCAAACCAAAATTGAAATCAAACCTCACCTTTATAGCCTTCACCTCGGGCCCCAAACTAAAGAATGAAAATAGTACACACTTTCAATTGAATTTTAACAAACTGGTATATACAATGATGAATAGGATAGCACAAAATAGTTCACACATAATACCATTTGAGGAGCCAACTATTGACAGACCCACCAGGATAGTCTTTGCCATTTAGCTCTTGCAGAAGGAAAGCATTCTGGCCCCAATGTGCAGCAATCTTGTACGATCCTTTCCAAAGATTTTCAAATTTGTCATGCTTACCTTTCTCTTCATTCCTTGCATCCCATTTCAACACTATGTCTCTGATTTCAAACCTATCTGCCTTTGCTTTCCGGTCATATATCCTCTTAATTCTTTCCTGCAGCTTGGAAGTGTTCTGAAATACCTCCTCTCTAGTTTGCTACAAATGTATCATTTGAATGATCCTCCACTGCAAACTATCATCTTCGCTGCCAGCTTCTTGCAATAGTTTTACCACCGGGACTACCAAAGAGGTCGGGAAGACTGTGTCCACACTGTACAGAAGCTCAAAAGGGGACATACCAATAGATTTCTTTTGACTTACCCTATCTACCCAAAGTGCATTGACTAGCTTTTTGTTCCAACTCTTCTGGTTAGTTTCCAGCAGCTTTTTGATAATGTTGACAAGAGATTTGTTTGAGGATTTCTCCAAACCATTGCCTTGTGGGTAATAGGCAGTCGAATGCCCCAAATTGAATTGATACTTATGACAAAATTCAATCATTCTTTTCGATTTAAAGGCTATTGCATTGTCAGTGATTAGCTTATTTGGACAGCCAAAATGAGACAAAATATTGTTTTCAAGAAATGAGATAATTACCGAATCGGTGTCCTACCTTATAGGAATTGCCTCAATCCATTTGGTGAAATAATTCATCACTGTGAGGATCCACTTATGATGTGCTGAAGAAGAAGGATGAATCTCACCAATAAAATCCAAACCCCACTACTGAAATGGAGCGCTTACTTCAATGGGCTTGAGTGGTAAAGGCTGCAACTTCTGTTTACCTTGAAAAATTTGACATTTGTGATAGCTGGCCACTGTTTTGTACACATCAACAAATAGACTTGGCCAATAATACCTCGCTCTCAAGATTTTATTAGCTGTTCTTTTCCAAAAAAGATGGCCTCCACAATCTCCTTTGTGAAAATCTTCCATAACTTGTTTTGCCTCTTCTTCTATTAAACAATTCAGTAGGACACCACCAGGATCTTTCCAATAAAGTGCACCATTCATGATAGAAAATTTTGCAGCCTTCAATTTCAGTGTCCTACTTTTGTTCTTCGCCATTCCAGGAGGTGATGACAGATTTTGGAGTACATAAACAATGTCTGAATAGCAAGGAGAAAGGAGAAAGATTTCTGATACCTGAGTGGGCAGATTTTCTTCATCTTCCTCGGACATAGTGGCAATTAGATTAATGTCCAAGGCATGCAGATTTGACTCAACCATTAGTTTCGCTAGCCCCTATCCTTTAATGAGCTTTGTCAGTTTGATTTCCATGTCATATTCCAGCAAGGCAGCAATCCATTTTCCTCTCCTTCCCTTCGGATCTATTTGCACTAGGACATCCTTAACAGCAGCATTAGGGACATAAGCAAGGATGTGAGAATGCAAAATATAAACCCGAAAATATTTCAATGCTTTTACCAATGCAAGGGCCTATTTTTCAATAATATTATACTTCAGTGACACATCCCTTATGGTTTTGTTGAAGAATGCAATTGGTTTCTCGAGCTGGTCTCTTTTCTACATCAAGACCATTGCCATAGTATGATCCAAGGAAAATGAAAACAAAATAAAATCCTGAGTATAGTCCGGGCTGATCAAAACCGGAGCTGAAGAAAGAGCTAATTTCACCAAATTAAAAGACTTAACCGATTCCTCGGTCCACCTTACTGCACTATCCTTTTTCAGCATGTTTGTGATTTCTCTTAAGTGTTCTACAAGATTGGGCACAAAGCGACGCAAGAAATTTATCTTACCATTGAAGGATTGGATTTCTTTCTTACTTTGTCGGAAATCAATCTTTTGAGTGACCTCCACTTGAGCTGGATCAATGTGGATGCCCTCCTTTGAGATAATATGCCCAAGAAGCTTGCCTTCATCCATGGCAAACAAGCTTTTCTTTGGATTGAGCGAGATGCCATACTTCCTACACCGCTGAAAAACAATCTTCAAATGATAGAGGTGCTCTTCATCTGTATTAGAGAAAACTGTTAAGTCATCAAGATAAACAACTAGAAAAACAACTTTTTCATTGGAAAATGTTATATCCATCGCCCGCTAGAAGGTTGCTCTAGCATTTTTCAATCCAAACGACATCTTTGCATAATGAAAAGTTCCCCACAGAGTGGTGAACACTGTTTTGTCACGATCATCCTCATGGACCAAGATTTGGTTATAACCTAAATAACCATCGAGTAGTGACATCCGTGATTCTCCAACTACTCTCTGAAGTATGTGATCCATCTGGGGCAATGGGTAATTTTCTTTCAAGGAAGCTTTGTTTAGATTTTTAAAATCAATGCATAATTGAATCTCACCTATTTTCTTGAGGATGGGCACCAAGTTTGAAATCCAATCTGAAAATCTTATGGGGACTATGATACTAGCTTTATACAACCTATTCACTTCCTTCTCAATTGAGGGCAGCAACTTTGGATTTATTTTTCTTAGATTTTGACGAAAAGGCTATTGATTTGGCTTGATCGGGATAACATGCCGAATTATGCTCGTGTCATATGCCTTCAAATCTGAATAATCCCAAGTGAATACATCAGTAAAAGAGGATAACAAACTGATATACTTTACTTTTACCTGTGGGGAAAATGCCTTTTATAATTTCACCATCTTGCGATTTTCAGTTGATCCAATGTTCACATCCTCAACTCCTTTTTAAGTTGGCAGCAAGCTCAATTTTCTAGCCACATCGTCTTGATTGAAGAGCTCCTCTAAAGGTATTAGACCTTTAGGAATGATGTTGTCTTTGAGATGCAAAACTTCCATGTGATTGACTTCCATATCCTCACCACCATCATCATACTCCACATCAATAGAAGTGTCCTTGAATTTACCTTTATTTTTCAGAAATTCATCGATCTCATCGTCATTTTGAAACACTTGCCAATACCTTTGATTTTCGGGGACAGCTGGGCAATGCTTCACATGAAACTCAAAATTGTTGTTTGAATTCATCAGAATTTTCAAATTACTTGCAACTATTGCAAGTGAATCTACAATGACATTCTGAGCACGAGAGACACAAGTTATAGTATAATCAGGAAATACTTTCAGGATATCCAACACTGCATTGTGGTAGGCCCACATTTGAGGATGCTTAGCTTGGTATTCGCCTTTCACCTGCTTGATAACTAACTCAGAGTCACCATACACTAAAATCCTTTTAGCATTCAATTTTCTAAGAACTTTCAAACCAGCAATCAAAGCTTCATATTCAGCCTCATTGTTTGAACAACCAAAAGCTAGTTTATAAGAGTAAACCCTTACATTGCTTGGCACATTGTTTGGGGTGAAAACAGGGCTACGTATGCAAATACCAATTCCAACACCTTCCCTTCCTACCGTGCCATCAAATTCCATGATCCATAGGCCTGTTTCATCTTCTTCCAGATGATGAAATTCTTTTTCTTTTCCTTGTTGTCCATCAATATGTTGCTGCTGCCGAACAACTGATTGCTCAGCAGTACCATGAAGTCTTTTCCATTCTTGTTTCAAGAATTCTCTAAAATTTTCAATGATCTCGCGAATGTCTTCTACTTCCACTATTTAGATATTTACATCATTAAAACTATCTGAATACAAAACAAATGACTCTAGATCAGTATGTACATAGTTGATTAGATGATTTACCGGTTTCTCCTTGATAGTGATCATGTACTTCATTTTCTGTTCACAGTATAGTTTCCTCATCTAACTAGACATGGGAATTGTAGCATAGGAGAAATCAAGTTTCATTTTCCCTTTAGTCTTTTCTCCCCAAGATCTAGAAAGAAGCATGCCAAATCTAGGAGGTATATCCACCACCACCACATCCATCAAAACATTTTTAGCCGGAATCTGATCCAAACTAACCACTAAATCCTTGATAAGACCGATGCACCTTACTCTACCGGAATCAAAGGAATAAAGGTCATGATATTTTCTGGTGATATCCAATCCCAATTTCTCCATGATGGCTTTTGGCATGAGATTATGAGAGGCTCTGGAATCAAACATAGAATTATGTAATACAAAGTCATGCGCCCTGAGACTGATATAGAAAGGAGTGACATCACTATCTTGGGACTGACCTTCCAATGCTGGCCCAAAGATCAGCTCGGGACTGTCATCCTCCACATTTACCATGTCAGATGATGGATCTAAACTCAAAATTTTAGATACATGACTTTTATAATTGCTGTTATTCATCAACTCAGTCAAAGGGATGGATATTTTCAACTTAACGATTTCATTTTCTAAGTTAAAAACTGAAACTTTTTCTACCTCTTTCGCTGGAACATCCTTCTTTTTCATTTTATCCTTTGACATATTTGGCTGATTTGGTCTTTCACTTGCTGATGTCATTTTTCTAGTGTTAGGATCAGTGGTCTTTTTTCCCTTTTTCTACACATTGGGAGGATCATTCTTTGACACTGCTACCTCCTTCCTTTTCTGAATTGGATTCATAGGCACATCTCTATTTTGAAATGAATATTACTACTGCTGAGCTAACAAAGCATTCATGTATCCTCTTTGGTATTCATTGGACTCTTCCTCAAGAGCTATATCATTTTCCAAAATGAAATTTTCATCCCTTCATTCAGTTGAATTCTCGGAGTACTCCTCATCTTCAGTGATGAAAATTGGCATATCATCAGGCGTAAAGAAATGATTTTCTTCTCCAAGCACATTCTCCTCTTCTAATTTTGAACCATGTACAAAATTCTGTTGTAGAGGTTTCTGCACTTGCTGATGCACTGCTTGATCTTGGGCTCACTGCTCTCTTTGTTTGATCTTATATTGGGGCTAATGCTAGCCACGGAAGTTAGGATTTCTATCTTGTGGTTCAGACTTGTCAATTTTCATTCTATCAAGCATATGTTCCACCTTTCGTAGCACTTGTTCTGATGAGGAAGACTCTTCTTTTAATGTGACTTTCTTTTTACCTCTTTCTCTATCTCTCTTGGCCAGCAGATTTGCTTCAATGCTGACGGCAATCTTCTGCATGTCTTCCAAAGTCGCTAGATCTCTCTCTCTTAATTGATAAGCCATATCAGTATCAAAACCGTCTAGAAACTTAATCAAGGCTAGCCCCATGGGTGGCTTTATATGATCAGGGATTGCATTGTAAATTGAATTGAATCTAATACAGTAATCTTGAACAAACTCACCAGCGTTCCTCTTGATGTGCTCATATTCAGAAAGGATCTGAAGGGGATTTTTCTTCACTTCCCAGCGGTCTATGAATTGTCTCTGTAGATTAGCCAATGTAGTGATGCTTGCTGCTAGCAAGGCCCTGAACCATTTCCTTACTTCACCACCAAATGTTTGTACAAAGAGTCTCATGGCTACATTTTCTACATCAATCTCGTGGAGATCGAAGAAATCTGTCATTCTGTCCACATGTTGCTGAGCTGTAACACTATGAGGAGTGGCATAAAAAAAGGAATTTTTCTTTGATAATCGGTGGGCACATCATCCAAATTTTGAGGCAATACAAGAGGTGCAAAATGAGCAGCCATTGCTCTTGGTGGATTTGCAATCGGTGTTAGGGATGTTGGGGGAGTGGGTGTAGCTGATATATGGGGGGTATGAGGATGTGTATGCAGAGGCGAAGCAATCTTGGATGTTTTAGGAGTAGAAGGAGTAGATGGAGGTGACACTACTGTAGATTTTTTATCAGAAACAGTAGGTTGCACAGGAATGGTAGGAATGAAAGGAGGTTTGGTGGGAATTCTTGAACTAGATGCAATTGCAGATGACCCAAGGGTTGCAGAAGCAGTCTCTAAGAAATCAGCAATATTAGAAGCCACAATTGAAGTCTGGAGCTGATTCAAGATATAATCATCAATATATTTATTAGCGCTTTTAGTTTCAAGATTTATAACAAACTCAACATTTAAGGTAGTTGAAGCAACAACGCTTTCAGATTTGGTTTCAAACAAAGACAACTCAAACTTTTCATCAAACTCAAGATCCTCAAGATACTCAAAACCAACAGAACACAATTGAGCTTTGAACACAGGAATGGTAGAACTTCCTTGGTGAAGGATTCTTGGAATAAGATTGGGATTTTCATAGACAAGAGGGGGATCAGGATCTGGATTTGCTCTGGTATGTCTTCTGGAAGCTACTGTGCTATTATTTCCAAGAAATCAAATGGACATTAACAACATTTTCGGCCTATCAAATCCTAAACTTATCATCCAAAAGCTTAGAATTATCAGATGTACTGGGGTGATCTGCAAGTTAGATACTCTGTTTATAAGACTAGACCGGAGATTGACTGAAGTAGCTTTTATCTACTTGTGCTAATGCAAAGCAAAAGCATTTCGAAGGCTACCTAGCTAATCTTCAGGCTCTGTTTGTAGTTTATAAAATGAAGAACACTAACAAACAAATAATTTATTCCCCAATATGGTCGCCAATATGTTAGAGCCTATATTTACCTCAGGCTGAAAAGGTAGGATCTAGGGCCAACATCAAACCACGCTTAACCTGGTAGCTAGCCCTACCAGGTCAGGAGAGGGCTCTCTCCAAGCCAATCTCAGCAAAACATGATCGATGAGGGCTTGAGATGACTGAAATATCTACTAATCTTAGGCTAGGTATAAGTGCAAGAGAGTTTGATTTGAAATAGAGTTTTGTTGGCTCAGATGGAAAGGTAGACTTTGGGTGCGGGGATTGACGCTTAGTCTCGCAGAGATCTGAATGGGGCAAGGTAGGAAATTTTTTTTGGCACTTCAAATTGAATGAGATGGAAGGAATAGACAAGTGAGGTGTTGAAGAGGGCAAGAGAAATCATGGATCCTCCCCAAACAGCTGAAAACATCAAATAATTAAAGAAAAAATTAAGTAGAGCACTGCAATTTCAATGGATTCTACTTACACTCTTATTTGTTTAGTTCGGAAGAAGCAAGATAGAGAATGGCATACATGACACATAAAGAAAATTCACAATTACAAAGAAAAGCACTGTACCAATACAAATTTCCACATGGATGCCAAAGGGTGCTGCAAATCCTAGTCTCAATTCCTTAGCCAAAATGAAAATATGAGTGTACAATGAAGTTCTTTTCCTTCTCAAAAGTCCAACCATGCTAATGACTGAAAAACAACATAATATAGACAAACATAGCTCATCCTTGCCTCTAGGGGTCGAGCACACATGTTTAGGAGTAGATCCAACTGATTCCAAACTGAGAACTAGAAATTAGGCAACATAATAGCATGCCTCTAGAAACAAGGGAACTGATTCATTCAGTTTCAAACAACCTTTAAACTAATGAATCTACCTCTACAAGTGAAAATTTAACATATTTACATCATGGTCCATCAATGTTCATCAAATTACATCGCAAATTTTCCATAAGGAAAGTGAAAAAGTCAAACTAGCGAATGTTGGGAGACAAACAGAGCAAAACTTGGTCAAACTGGCAATTTTTCCTCTATGCGATGCGCCTAATTCTCTATGCGTCCCACCTGTTTGGACCCACTTTTGGAGGTCTTCCTGGTGTCCAAATGAGCTCTAGGTGTGATTTTTGGAAAGGTATACCTGTCTAATTTCCAAACCAGGCAGAATTTTTCAATTTGGCCTCCATTTTCCCCTTCAAAAGTCCATTCTCCCAACACTGCTTCTTGTGTGTCAAAATAGGGGCACTGAGGTCATTTTTTGAGTGTTTTTAACCTTTTTGAGGGCTCAAAACCTACCCAAATTTCTTGGCCATAGGTAGGAAAGCATAATTTTTCATTCCAAATCCAAAAATGCTAAGTTTTTGTGATTTGGAGGCTCCTATAAAAAGCGAGCGCCACGTGGCGTGGCACATAGGGCAGAAAATCCTGTTTTTGTGCCAAAAAATTTCCAAAATGCAAAAATTGCTCCAAATTTTTTGAAATTTAGGCTGAGTCTTCTCTATCAAGAGCTATGTTGGGCCAAGGAAGCCTTAGCCAATATCTGAAGTCGATCATGCTCCTTTTTCCTCTTTGGTGCCTTCTTCAATTTTGCTTTCAAACTCTTGATTCTCGCCTTGCAAACTTTGTCCCTTGCCATGTAATGAACAACCATGTGTCTCAACAAGTTTTTCTCCTTATT
>Ga0115851_100582_pt1 | contig 16864 bp, 12 predicted proteins | sample InSIn2gowninarea_FD_83865 | JGI IMG/M metagenome (GOLD analysis project Ga0115851, IMG submission 83865)
TTTGTGGTTGTGGTTGTTGGTAGGGAAAGGTCTGTTGTGGGAAGTTGAAGCCTGGGTATTGTTGGGTGTGCGAGGTGAAATTTAGAGGCGGTGATTGCAACTGAGTCAGGGTTCATGTCATGCAGCAGGGCTTCCAGATGGCCAGTACATGCGAGGCTTGCGGAGGCCAAGGAGTTACAATACCGAGAGGTTCGGAGTGCGGCACGTGTCATGGCAATGGTGTCGTAAGACAACGAAAAACGGTTCAGGTCGATATACCTGGTGGTGTCGAGGACGGCATGCGACTGAGAGTTTCGGGTGAGGGAGATGCACCTCCGACGGGTATGGCTGCCAATCCGAAAGCACGTTCAACAAGAGGAGACTTGTACGTCTTCATCAGAGTCGCGCCTGATGCTCGTTTCAGCCGCAGTGGGGCTGATGTTCTTTACACTGCATCGATCCCCTTGACCACGGCTCTGTTGGGCGGTGAGGTACAAGTGCCGACATTAGATGGTGAAGTCAAGGTCAAGGTTGCTACCGGTACCGGCACGGGAGACAAGATCACCTTGCCAGGCATGGGTATGAAGCGACTGGGTGGTCGCGGCCCAGCTTCTGGTGACCTCAAAGTTGAATTCCGAGTGAATATGCCAAGATATCTAAGTGCTAACCAAAGAACAATCCTTGAGATGCTCGCTGATGAAATGAACGACAAGACTGCAAAGAGGATAATGGGCCTTGACAAAATGAGACAGTGAGCACTCCAGTTCCAACTTGCTGACCATGCTAATTATTGATAGGGAGTCAAATGATGCCTCAGCGTCTAGCAAACCCTCCAACAAGGCCTCAGATCATAAAAATGAAGGCTTCCTCAAGTCGGCTTGGCATCGATTGACCCACCAGCATGACAATTTGGAGCCCGACAAGCCTGAAGAGAAGCCCAAAAAGGAGAACGAGGAGCCTAAGAAAGCATCTGGCTCCGGTTCGTAACTTCTGGCAGCATATATATAATACCTATCTTCCCCACTTCTGTGGTCCTGAATTCATAGCGATGGCGAACAATCCAAAAGGCATGTATAGCTAGTTATCTTTGCGAGGTTTTTCTGGATGGTTGGTGAGAAGCATCCTAGCATGTTTGAACAGGTTTATAGATTCGTCTGTAGTACTACAAATACCAGCTACTCCTTTCTCTTCACATGAAAACCCGATGGCAGCGTTTCACTTCTAAAGGTTAGGTGCTCGGCACAGTACGTTGATGGCATCGTTGTTAAAGTAGTTCATTGATGCCCAACACTACCTTGCATAGCTTAATGTCAACCTCAAACATGAAAAGGTCGGTAGGGGTGTTCAGGTGCATTCGAGTTGTTTGATATGGGCCCCACAATTGGGAGTGCCCCGAATTCGTCATACAATCGCTGCCATCACATGTACCCGAATGGATCACATCTTTAAGTTCATCCACCATCGTGTACGCGGCTATTAAACAGGCATAAGCATTCTGAAACACCCTCAATGTACTGTTCCGAGCGCATTGTCGCTCGGATCTTGCCTTAGGACCGTCCTGCATCGTCATACAAGACCGAGTCCTCTCTAACACTATGGTGCAAGCACCAATGCTGAGCAGTCCGCTCAAGCAGACAAGTGAGATCGACTGGGTCGAACCACTGAAGAACTACATCAGACATCATTATGGCGACGATCCGGACAAGTATTCGGAGGAATGCAACACACTCAATCGACTTCGACAGGATATGCGTGGTGCTGGCGCTGATAGTGCCTCCGGTCGCGACCTCTTATACAGATATTATGGTCAGCTGGAATTACTAGACTTGCGATTTCCTGTCGATGAGAACCACATCAAGATATCTTTTACTTGGTGAGCTCAAGAATGGATCACCGTGTATAACAACACTAATGGGCATCAGGTTCGATGCCTTCACACATAAACCCACCGCTCAGTACTCTCTAGCTTTTGAAAAAGCCCCCGTCATCTTCAACATTTCAGCAGTATTGTCATGTCATGCGGCAGCGCAGAACAGAGCCGAGGACAATGGCCTCAAGACTGCCTATCACTCCTTCCAAGCATCGGCTGGCATGTTTACCTACATCAACGAGAACTTCCTCCATGCGCCCTCCACTGACTTAAATCGAGATACTGTAAAAACACTGATCAATATAACATTAGCACAAGCGCAAGAAATCTTCTTAGAGAAACAAACAAGAGATGGAAAGAAACCCGGACTATTGGCGAAGCTAGCATCGCAGTCACACTTTCTCTACTCGCAGGCTAAAGAAGGGCTTGAGACTGAGAGTCTCAAAGGGGTTTTCGATGCAAGTTGGCTCAAATATGTACAGGTCAAAGTTCCCTACACCTCTGCCGTTGCAGAATATAATCAAGCACTGGCGGACGACGAGAATGCAATACATGGAAATGCCATAGCACGTCTCCAAGTCGCAGACAAGGCTGCAAAGGCTGCTTACGCCGCGGCTAAATCGTTCCCTTCTAAACCAAATCCAACTTCAAATCTTGGTACAGATACAACCACGTCCTTGCAAGCGATCACGAAAAGACAGACTGAAACGGTACAGGAAAAGCTGACCACTTTGACCAAAGATAACGACTTGATTTATCACCAAACTGTACCTGCTGAGGCAACGGTGCAACCAGTTGCAAAGTTGCCTGCTGCCAAGGCTATTCCAGTTTCCGAGCTGTATCAAGGCCAGGATATTCAGCGCATCATAGGGCCGGATATCTTCCAGAAGATCGTGCCTATGTCAGTGACCGAGCAGGCAAGTATGTATGATGAAGAAAAGGCCAAACTTGTCCGGTCCGAGGCTGAGAAAGTCGAGCAAGCAAATGGAGAGATGGCTGCGAGTTTGGACTACCTAAGACTTCCACAGAGTTTGAATGTATTGAAAGGTGGTGTCGAGCAGGAGCTTGGGGCTGATCCTGAATTTGAACGATGGTGTACCGAGATGACTAACCACGAACCATTCAACAAAGCATTTGACTTGTTGCAGAACGATAAAAATGCCGTCCTTGAGAGCCTATCGAGAAGCACAAAGAATCTTGACATGGAGGAAAGTGTATGTGAGAAGATGCGGTCGAAATATGGTAGTGACTGGGCACAACAACCCAGTTCCCGTCTGGCATCAACCCTACGGACGGATATCAAGAGTTACCGAGACACGGTGGATGAGGCATCTAACAGTGATAAGCAACTCATGGCAACTGCAAGGCAATACGAAGCAGATTTCGAAGAGATGCGAAAGGCAGGAGAGAGGGACGAAGCCGATGTCCTCTACCAGCAAGCACTGATCAAGGCAGGTGCTCAAGGTTCAAAGAAGACAATCCAGAGTAACTTGCTCGATGAAGATTACGGGGAGGGCGGCACATCTGTGGCAGAGCAAATAGCAGCAGTTGAAGAAATACTCCGAAAACTGAATCTTGTGAAGCGCGAGAGGATGCAGGTTCTGAAAGATCTGAAGGACAAAGTACACAATGATGACATTTCCAATGTGTTAATACTTAACAAGAAAGTGATCGCGAACCAAGAAAATCAATTATTCCAGGCTGAGCTGGAGAAGTTTCGCTCCCACCAGAACAGATTGGTGTCAACAGTTCACAAACAGTCTTCCCTGTTGAAGGAACTCACGAAGACCTTTGGTGATCTGCTGCAGGACAGGCGGGTGCGGTCCGATCAGCAAAAATACGAAAGTGTGCAAAAGAGCCGGAGCACAGTGAAGGGCAAGTACAAGAAGGTCTTTACTGCTCATGAGGATATGATTCAAGGTCTTATGCGTGCTCAAGGTTTCTACAGTGAGATGAAGGACAGCGTCGATAGTCTCGAGAAAAATGTCGAAGCTTTTGTCAACAACAGACGAGCAGAAGGTGCGCAATTGCTGGGGCAAATAGAGCAGAACAGGTCGAATGCTGCAAGTGGACAAGCATCAGCGGAACACGAAAGATTACAGAAGTTGATGGAGCGAATGTCCATGGAACCACAAAAGTCTCCAATAAGTGACCGTCGACCACCACCACTAGTCCCACAAACAAGCTACGATGCGCTGAGATCTCCTCCTTTGCAGTCACCAGGACGGCCGCCTATAAACGCCGACCCGCGCTTTACCATCCCCCCTCGAGAAGCGCCTGCGCCTGTGGTGCCTAACGGGTACCAAAGCCACCCATCATCAGCACAATCACAAGCCGCTATCTCACCAGCAAGTCCGCAAACAAATCAGCTTCCCTTCTCACAAAGTGCGGTAGTGCCTATCACGCAAGGATATAATCCTATGGCGTATCCTGAGCGAAACGCTTCTCTGCAGTCGCAGCCAAACCCGACACAGACATATCAGTCTCATCCTTCGCAAGCACAGCATCCATCAGGGTGGAACAACCAACAGGCTCCATCATTACAACAACATCCGTCTTATCAACAGCAACCTCAACAGCCATCACAGCAGAGACCATCGGGAACGTTACCAGTCCCCGCGCAGTCAAACTATTATCAGCCAGCCCATTCACCTCACCCGACTCAGTTGCAATCACCGCCTCTAAATTTCACCTCGCACACCCAACAATACCCAGGCTTCAACTTCCCACAACAGACCTTTCCCTACCAACAACCACAACCACAAACTCAAACGCCACAGCCTCAGCACCAGCAAACCTACCCACAGCAACAGCCCTATAACCAACAACAGTCAAGCCAGCAATGGCCCTCGTATGGCATGCCACAAAACTATGTACCACCCCCACCACCTCCCGGTCCGCCAGGCGGCGGCTCTACGACTCAATATCCAACAAACACAACCGGAGCATGGCCAAGTGGACCAGGAGGATACGCAAACTATCAACAACCAAGACCACCAACCACGCATTTACAGCAACAGGCTTCTGCCGGACCTGCGGGTGGACAGACCGATCCGTGGGCAGGCTTGAATCAATGGAAATAAAAGATTTCATGCATTTACTGCGTAGACCTAAGTAGGCAATGTGTGTAGTACTAGCAATACATTACCTATGTCCATCCCACGCGCATGATAGTTTCCATACAGTAGAACCATATTACACATGCATCATGTCAAACTTGTATCTTCATGGTTTCTTGAATTTATTGATGCATGCTCGAAGGACAGTACTCCTACATGTTGTCGAGCAACCTGGACACTACCTACCTAGGTAGTGGCACCTCAAACACACATCATTCATGAACAAAGTAATATACTACAGAAAACGATGAATGAATACCGAGTTTCGACTGCTATACTACACCAAGCTGCACGTACATCAATTTCAAAAACATGTCGCTCTATTAACACCAGCGGCTTTTGACAGCACGACAGGTTACATTATATTTTATCGAGGACGCGAGGCTTAACTTGTCTTATGGGGTGTAATGGACCTGCGTGGTTACCTGTAACTGTAAAGCAGACAGATAGGATCTGTGATGGGCCATATCTGGGTCCGGAATACAGGCTAAAATTTGAATTTGAGTCTCGAAGTCGTTGTAAGGTGTTGCGGATCGTGGATGGTAAGAACTGGTCGCTGGTGTCTGTGCTGTGGGCGGAGATAGAAGTTGAGTAGGCGGTTGGTGGGAGGGTGCGGCTTGCATGAGGAAGGCGAGGGGAAAGGTTCACGAGGCTGAGGGCTGGGAGTAGGGTGGTCATGGGGTTGAAAGCTATTTGAGTGAATCATGTTGACTGGGTGGTATGTGGAAATGGAAAGGAAGAAGGGCACTACGTAGTTACTGGTGAGGATTTGTGACGTTGGTGTCAAATGTGCATTTTCTGGTAATAAGCAGTCAGTACCTCTCAAGAAGCAATAGCCTCAATTGACCGATCGCGCTAAACCTGCGCCTGGTACGTGTGCTGAATTCACTGCTGATCCCAGAAGGGATGCCAGTCGTGGGATCTGAGGATAGCGGGTGCTCGTGGCAAGACAAAGTCTTTACTGAATCTCAGTCAGCTATAGGCAGCTAGCTGACAAACGTGTATTCCATATCTGCATCAGCCTCATCCTGCACGTCTTCTTTGCAGATACTGGTCGCATTATAACTGACCAGGCCACTTGCTAGTAGTTGACCTCTTAACTCATTCTTCACCGGATCGCTGGTCGTGAGCACAACGCCATCCAAATTTGCAAAAGCACTCTCGTAGTCAGTTTTCGTTCGCACCGCCAAATCTTCCAGTTCTCTCTTCAACTCCTGTGTGACCTTCTCGATGTGCACCGTCAGTCCCCTTTCGATCTTCTTCAAGGCTTTGTCAAAGACCTTACCGTGGCTCTGTCCGATATGTTCCAGAACCTTTGCCGACATAGCTGCTCGAGCACCAGCGCCCTGGCAGACCTTCTGCGCATCTTTGTATCCTGGCTGCATATCATGCTCTATGTCCGTGAACAAGTACTTGATCGCAGAGTTTGGTGCATTGCGAATCTCCCGCTGTGCATGCCTGAACTTCTCAGCAAGGAATTCCTCACGACGTCCGAGCTGGTCCTTGGCTAGAACCCAAGCATGAGCGTTGACACCTGCGTTTCCAGCATGCAGCTCCATAAACCTCTGTACTTCCATGAACACATCTTTGCAGGCCCTCTCGGCATCCTTGATTGCATGTATAGCATGACTGTTGTTGTCAGTGTACAGTCTTGACATGTAGGCACCTGTCCCGACTTGGAGTCTCCTTGCGACCCTCTGGTTCCAATCGAATTTGACACGTTTTCCGATCCAAACGCCCCCATGGCACACGCCAGCCTTGTACTCAACGGGAAAAAGGCCAAGACTGTCATTACCAACAGGATGCTCACCGAATGGCGCCATACGTTTGATTGCATTCGAAGCTACCTTTTCGATGATGGTATTGTGTTTACTTAGTAAGGTGGCGGTGAGTTTCTGCTGTAAGATGGTGCCAGCATCTGAGGCTGGGCCACTGAGTTGGTCAGAGAAGGTGTTGAGGTTTCGTGTGACCTCCTCAAGTGCAAGACCGACTTGAGCTTGATCCACCACCCTTGACTCGGCGGACTCCATAACATATAGGTAGATGGAATGAAGGGTCAACTCGAGCTTCCTGAGAGTGTTCTGGAGTATCTCGTCCCTGGCATGTTCTGCTAGGGCGATGAGATGATCGCGGAAGGCGGGCACCTGTGTTTGCTCGATGTCCTTGAACATGTTAGCTTTGTTGGACTGGTGGATATTCTCAAGTTGCTGGTAGGCTTTAGCTGAGATGCAAAAGACAGGAAGCTTTGCTATAAGATCTCCATGTCGTTCTTTGATCTCCACTTCAGTCACGGTCTTCTGCTCGACACCAGACTTTGCCACGGCAGCCGCCACCTCGTGGTTGTCTCGAACAATCTTGGCGTACATAGCTTTTTGCTTGGCTATCACCATTTCGTTGCGCACTGCCAGACAGATGTCGAAATAAGCTTGCTCGTACTCTGCTTTGTGCTGTTCAGCTCTCATAACATCACCCTTCAGGGATGCGACTTCTAGCTTCAATCTACCGCAACTGGATTCTGCATCGTCAAAACCATCGGTGTATTCCTGGAGACGCACTCGAACATCATTCTCAGTGAGCGGTTTGCCCTTAGGTTTGGGTGCCCTCAAATGACCGTCGATCCGAATGCCTGATGCATATTCCACTCCGCCGGCTAGTATTTTCTTCAACTTTCTCTTGTAGAGCTGGATGTCCAGATTTCTGTCCCTGAACAGAGACTGTGCCAATCGTAGTTTTGATTCTTTATCTCTTAGCTGTTCGGATCCTACTTCGAGGTCATTTTCACTTTCACGTTTCTTGTTGGAGATATCATTGATTCGGGGGTCGTCGAATCGCTGCTGAACCTCCCCTTGTTTGAAGTCATCTGATTTTGAGTTGAGCAGAATGACACGATCTAGATGACCCCCATACTGAACCTGTTCCAGAGCATCTCGTAGCAGTTCGTGAGCGGTGGAGTTCGAGACCGCGCGCTGTGCTGGGGCAACGATACAGACAGCGAATGCACATCCGATATAGTCCATGGCTCGATTTGCGCGCGCACGGTTGCTATCAAGCACACCGGGAACATCCACAAGAACAAGACCATTCCTGAGTACTGTACTGTCCACATACACCTTGACGACTTCGATCAACGGCCACACCTGGAATGGAGGACTCTGACCAGCCTTGGCCGGCTTGAATTTGTCCACGGTGAGCTTGTAAAGGGAGTCACGGAAAGTGTGCCAGTCATCGTTGGAAATGCTCTCTGTCTTACCAAGCTTCGAATGTGCGTCGTTCGTTGTCAATATCTCGTCGACAGATTTCGTCCGAATATCTGATACCTTAAGAGCTGGATAGACGGTTTCCATCTTCTTGAGTAATCTATCTCTTTCCTTGTGATCGAACTCGTCATTGAGGCCTTGGCACAGCGCGGTTTGCACTGCAGTCACCTCTGCACGCCATTCTTCAGGTTTGATGAAGGTCACTTCACCAGTAAAATCTCCTGGTTTCTCCGTGCCATGAACTTCGATAGGTATAGCTGTGCATGCCTCACCACTACTGTCTGTCGGTAGTAGTGAAAGCCTAAGTACAGAGTTGATCGCGCTTGATTTACCTGAGCCTTGCTCGCCCAAAAATACCACATAATTGGAAGCTAGGGCTGCGACAGAGAGAGAATCTTGTATTTCCTTAAACCTTACCTCAGGTATTGCTTTAGCATTAGGGCTATCAAGGATATTTGAAAGAAGAGTTGTGTGCCGGCTGATTCTCGTCTCGGTGTCTTCGGTAATATTGATATGTGTTTCTTGGTTATTCGAGATGTTAAGATTGATGTCAGTTCCGTCAATATCATCGCCTAGAAACTCATCATCATCCACAGCCTCGACCTTTCTCCGCTTCGTGGGAGGTGATGGAGGCGGGCTGTCCCGGGATACCGCCATGGGAACGGTCTAATCCACACTTGACCAAGTGATTGCTTACTTTGATTGAATGAGTTGAAATAAGTTGGATTCGGATGGGTAGATGATGCAAGCACATCCACGAGAGGGGGTGAAGCGGTGGGAGGCAGAGAGGAAGACAACGAGAGGAAAAAGGACAGCCACCTATAGAAGTCTGGGCTGTATGTACCAAGCCTAGCGACTTCACCTACTTGTCAAGTAAAGTACAAGTCAGCTGAATCCTGCTCAACGAACGTCCTCGTGAGTACTTGTGGCATGGACTGCTACTGGAATACTCACGGTTCATCTTTCTGCAAAGAGACGGGTGAAGCTTAGGTGAAGACGTGCGCGATCAAGACTGTACACCTTTTCTAGTGCTCCAGACACGCATGTGAAAACTCACTGAGTAGGTTGTGATACACTCACTACGAAGCACCAAACAGTCTGACGCCCCAGCCGTACAGCTAGATGAGATCCATTACCGCGTTTACCGGCTTGGTAATGGCAGTGCAGTGCCCTGGTTGACTAACTCTGATGTACAGCCGCGCCGTGCTGATGTGCTGCTGACCACAATTCGTAACTGTCATGTATCGCCCTGAAGTCACCTCTAATTCACTACCAAACGACTCTCCAGCCGCTTAGGAAGCCTTCAAACATGACTTGAATTGTCAACCGTCGTGATCGATGGCGACATCGCAGAAATCGAATCAGTGGCAGTTACAGGTAAACTTGATCAAGTTTGCATATCCTACGCGGCAGTTGAGACGTATACAAAAGGTGGAACTGAATGATTAGACTTGCTGGCTGGGATTGAAGCATGACACGTACCTTGCAAAATAGGAGTATAGTTGGAACCTCGAGCAATTGAGCGGCATTTGAAGCCTAACTTACATCATGCTGTCTCGGGACCTTTCATCCTCCATACCGAGGCTATGGAATCACTCAAGAGGCGTGTTCAAGTGAGAAGAAGGTCTCGAACGTCATGCAAATCCCTTTCGTTGCGCTCATGTTGGAACTGTATGTGCCAACGCCTTGGTCCACATGTATTCAAGTCGAAATGCTACCTCTTCTTTGGGATGAGCAGAAATGAGACTTTGAGAGAATGCTGTATGATCACTGAGCTGCAAATGCAACACTTAGTCACTATGAATGAGTAGGCACACATGAATCGTCCCCATCCAAGTATCAAGGACTGTGGTGAAATAGCATACCTGTTTCCCTCAAACTAGTGTGTAAGCTTCTTCTGGTTGCTGAACACTGTCCGTTGAGCATTGTCAATCCAGATTGAAGGATGTGCTTTGCCCGTACAACTACGTGGGTAGTTTCCGACGATAATAGAGGCTGGTTTTGAATAGTCGAGGTGCTCTAGAAATTAGAAATCGGGACACAGATGTCCAAGGGCTCATAGATTGTGGCGTTCACTCGTATCACTCTGTCTCTACTTGTACGCGAGGCAGCACATACACTTGCTGACAAACGGTCTCGCTTTGCCGACAGGATTGCTCTCGTCTGAGGACGGCCAGGTCGTGATCAATATCGGTTTAGGATTCTCATTGGCGCATAGCATGAGCAGCATCTTTATCTCAAGCTGGAATTCGAGTAGACTTATTGCTGCGGATTGGCAGACCTTCCAGCGTCTGATTTTGTGTCAGCTCCGGAGGCTTGGGCGTCTGCTGAGGTTCCTTCTCGTGAAGCTCGATGCTGATGGCATCACGAATACCTGTCTCGCCTCGTTCCTGGGATAGGATTTCAAGCTTGTTGGGAGACTCCTCAGGCTTGATATCCGGCCTATCATCGATGTCCTTTGGTCCGTCAGTCATAAGTCGAATCTCCTCAGGTTCAGCCTGTCTTAGCCAGGCAGGCTCCACGCTTAACTGTCTTCTCACAAAACTGTTTCTGTCTTTGCACTCGACAGAGCACCATTTCTTCATATCGGCCTTCTCAACTAGCTTTCCCGTCTTTGGATTCCACACCTTACTCTTGCTTGGATCCTGCTTAGGTTTAGGTTTGGCGCAAAGGCCATATCCACACCTATCGTCAATGTTTCGCTCTTCAACAAGCTCGTCGAGGTCAGATGGACGAAACAAGGCCAGACAATTCTTGAAGGTAGCGACGTCTGTAGGATTAGGAATGGCAGGATCAGTAGTGTTAGAAGGGAGATCAAAGGCCACGAGAATCATGTCAAGCACTTTGCCTTGTAGCTTCTTCTTCTCTTCTATGCTGGTAGCATGCTGCAGCGCCACAGCTCGAAGTCGAGTTTGTTGCTCGTCAGTTGCTTTGCCATCATCAGGCTGTTTATCCTTCTTATTGTTCATGGCGCACAGAATAGGTTTGTGCAAAAGACCATGTTCGTGGAGAAATGATCAGTAGAGGAACATGCCCGACAAGATTTGGACCTGCAACGGCGCGTGGGGTTTGCCCGAGGAGCAGGCGACGACACAAACACTATGACCGCAGCTACAAATGCTATTCGCACGTTAGCATCAACGATTACTACCTTGCTTCATGCTGCCACTGCTAGCCTGCTTGATTTCGAAAAGGCTTGCTCTTTTGTAACATTGAGCTGTCATCTTTGTGGCTCAGACTGCGGTGCAAGCATCTCGTCAGTTGCGTCATCTGGCTTATTCCTCATAACTGCCCGCTCATCTTAGGTACATGTATTCAGCATTTGATTGACGAAGCACCAACCACTACAAGTCTAAGATTCGCAGGCTGGCCCGATGACGGCACCGTTCAAGGTCAAGGCAGTCTATGAGTACAGGTCTGGGGTACCGGACGACCTAAATTTCGAAAATGGCCAAATCATTACAGTAATAGATGACACAGAGCCGGATTGGTATACGGGCGAATATGCTACTAGCGATGGGCAGAAACAGGAGGGTATGTTTCCTCGAAACTTCGTGGAGAAATATGAGCCTGCCATCCCGAGTCGACCGACAAGAGCTCCGCGAAAACCAGCTCAACCAGACTCAATAGGCATAGAAGCTGTAGGTGTGCCTGAGACAGCAGCTTCTCAAGCAACTGCACCTCCTCCAGTCCGTGAGCCAGCTAAGGAAGCCCAGATTGAGCCTCCGAGGGAGTTCATTGAACCATCTCACGCGCCCATTGTTGAACCTCAACCTCCAGCGTCAGTCTTAGAAAGCAAGCCGCTTGCGAAGAAACCACCTCCGGTTGTCGAAAAGCCTACAACAAGCTCTTTCAAAGATCGTATAGCTGCGTTCAACAAACCTGCAGCTGCTCCCGTAGCGCCGTTTAAACCAGCTGCTAGCGGTGGAGGTGTCGGCTTTGTCAAGAAACCTTTTGTTGCCCCACCTCCAAGCCGAAATGCCTACGTTCCTCCTCCTCGGGATCTTCCGCCTCCAAAGGTCTATCAAAGAGAAGAAGAGCTAGAGGCTGAACGATCACAACCGGAGCCCGAGTTTCGCTCACAACCTGCTGCGCCGGAAGTGCCTATTGCTGAAGACGATCAACCAAAGCCGACAAGTCTCAAGGACAGAATTGCTCTACTGCAGAAGCAACAGCTAGAGCAGGCTCAAAAACACGTCGATCATAACAAGAACAAAGACAAGCCCAGGCGACCTCCCAAGACGAGAACCGATTCATCCGAGATGCAGTCTGAGTTTGCAAACGAATCTGTACAGCCAGATCGACCATCTGTCGAGGTCCCGAGGCGAGAAGAACCAGTCGCCGAAGATCCGCTACCACCCCGCAGATCAGTCGAGGAGCCTGGGTTGACACATACACCTATTCTGCCTTCCCGGGAGCTTGTTAGTGACACTAATGATGCGGACGATTCAGGTGCTGCAGATACCGAGGATGCTCAGGAAACGTCAACTGAAGAGGAGCGAGCAAAGCCGAACCCTGTGAGGTCTCTTAATCTTACGGCTAGACCAGAAGCATCTGTAGAAGAGAATGACGAAGAAGGTACTGATACCGAGGAAGAAGAGGAGGACGCTGAAATTCGTCGACGTCGAGAGTTGAGAGAGCGCATGGCCAGGATGAGCGGAGGAATGGGCATGATGGGCATGTTCGGTGGTGGTGGAGGTGCTGCTCCTGCTCCTGCTCCTAGAAAACCCAAAGCGCCCAGAGAAGAACGATTACCCGAAGAAGAAGAGCACGAAGAGACTGCTCGAGTTCCTCCTGTGCCTGTGGTTGCTCTCCCTGGCATATCGACCATGAATCAGATACCAAGGCCAGTGCCAGCGCCTGTATCTGACGATGAGGATGAGGCTGTCCAACCCACACCGACGTCCACGCACGATGTCGAGAGAGATTATGTCCCCCATAATCTTTCACGAAGGTCAACCGAACGTTCTCAGCCATTGCCTCCACAAGATCGTGCTCCTGCACCATTCACCTATACGGACCGACCTGAACCTCCACAATCTCCTACCGCACGGCCTGTACCGCCGCCGCCTCCTACTAGGACGGCAGGCGAACTCCCTCTCGCCAGAGAAATTGTTGAGCCCGATAATGAGGACGAGTACCCGACCGTTCCACTACCGCCGCAACATGCAAGACCTTTAAGCATCGCCACTTCTGCAGCTAGTCGTGCAGCTCCTCCACCTCCACCAAACCGTTCACTCTCCAGAGATATGCATGAAACACCAACAAGTGCACCACCGATTCCAATGAGCCCATCATCTCCACAATCACGTCCTCCTCCACCGCCTCCACCAGGCCAGCCACTCTCCAGACGAGCAACTAACGACTCCAGCCTTTATGCTCCACGTAAGGATGAAAGTGACGAGGAAGTGACTGAATACGATGGAGACTACGACACAGATATTGCTTCCAACGCTAAGCACAAAACCGCTCTCAAGTCTCACAACCGAGATTCAAGTGTGGATGAGGGAGCGTTGAGTGATGATCCACCCATGGCAATGCTGAACCAACAGCCACGGGCCATGCCTCCTATCCCTTCAGCTGCCCCGCGGGACGTTCCTCCGCCACCACCACCTTCCACTGCGCCGGGAGTACGCGACTCATATGAGGCTCCTCGAGCTATGCCGCCACCACTGCCGCCAATGCAACCGATGCAACCAATGCAACCAATGCAACCACAAAGTCCATTTCCACAATCACGGGAATCGGTTGATTCTCCTCGAAGTGCTCCCCCACCTGTGCCACCTCCACAATTCTCGCAAGGGGAGCAGGAGTATGATCCTTACCGAACATCAATGTATCAACCAGCTCTGTCTGGTATCGTAGCATCCCTACGACAGCCTACTGAAGAGTTCGATAATGACGAACCTGAAAGTTCCCAGAGTATTTACGGTCCGCCACATGTAAGTGTGCCACCACCTTTACCGCCAATGGACCGTGTAGTACCCCCACCCCCACCTCCGTCTGCAGCTGCTCCAGTCTATGATGAACCCGATTCATTTTCAATGTCTGGAGGTCTTCCAGGACCGAGACCAACTACCGAACTTGGTCGCAGCAACACGACCAGCCGTCGATCTATGGACACCGCTCGGCAGACCAACGAACGCGGGTTCATCGCGTCAGACATAGACCTTGCACAAGACTCAATGTGGTGGATCCGTGACAACAACCCTCCTCCAGCCCTACAGAATCGCAGTGATGTCCTTTGGGAAATCGAGTCATCTACCACCCAAAAGCGAGGAGGCAAATCCTCAGTATCCCGCGACGTATACGTCCTATATCAAGACTACTCCCAAACCACAATCAACGCAACCTTCGACGCGTCCGAACCAACTCACGTTAGTTTCGAGCAGAGTCACGAACGCCCCCCAATGCAACCACGACGCGACCAACTCGAATCCGCCGCCGAAACCTACGGCGTTCAACTCGCCAAATCCGCCGAAAAAGCCGCCAACACCACCATCGGCGAAGGCTCAGCCCAAGAATTCGTCCTGTCCCTCGTCCGTCCTCTAAAAACAGCCCTCATGCCCGTCGGCACAAGATCCTACGGCGCCCTAGTCTACGCCAACCTCGCCAACGCCTCAACTCAGCAATTCGACGAAATCAGACCAGGCGACATCATTACATTCCGCAATGCGAAGTTCGCGGGCCACAAGGGTGGTTTGCATCAAAAATATGCACAGGATGTAGGTACGCATGTGGGCGTTGTGTTTGAGTGGGACGGGACGAAGAAGAAGATTCGGGTTTGGGAGCAGGGGAACCAGGAGAAGGGGAAGAGGCCGAAGGTTAGGGATGAGAGTTATCGCGTTGCGGATCTTAAGTCTGGGGAGGTTAGGGTGTGGCGGGTTATGCCTAGGTCTTTTGTGAATTGGGGAAATTCGTAGGTGCTTAGATACCTAGGTAGGTAGCTCGTGTAGGTAGCTTGTGTGGCATTAGCAGCGGCATAATGAATATGAATTAGAGTTCGAATCGCGTTGCGCTGTGGTATAATCAGCGTTCGTTGCCTAGCGAGTCATGGTGTTTTGGTAGAGCGAATAGATGTCAAGATACGTAATCGATCAGGTTGGCCTGATATATAACGTCAATCTGTGTAACGAGATATCATCTCAGAAATGAAGACAAAGCGAACCTACATGCTTATTAGCACCGTGCTGATCTACACTGTAGAAAACATGTACTGTAATTTCGACGTATCATGTTTAATGTCGTACATATGTACTTTCATTCAAGTCAAGATCAATCGTCCAAGTACGTACTGTAGCAACCTACAACTCGTCCTTCACCGTCGTTTCACCAGCAACAGGTCCACTGGCATCAGCCGCTTTATCCCACCCACAAACAGCAGGCGTACCAACCTCCATCCTATAAACACATTTCTCACTCTCGCTAACCTTATAAATCTCATCCTCTTCACTACAAGCCAGAATAACATTCGTGCTCCTGGCCGGTCCGTTCCAGCAGTGCTGCCCATTCTCATATCTCATTACGATGCGGTCGCCGCGACCAACGCCCTTGCCATCGGGCGGTAGATCGTCGTCGACGTATTCGGTGTCGAAGCGCACGAAGTTACCCATGTTTGTTTCGCCGCCGCCCTTTTTCGGTTTTTGGGTCGTGCGGGACAGGAAGCAGTGTGCGTAGATGTATTCGCCTGATTCTTTTTCGACGCATTTGTCTTTGAGGGCGCGGAAGATGCCGGCTGGGCCGTAGTCTTTTTCGAGGTCTTCTTGAGAGTGGCGGAGGTCGTTTTGAGCGTTTGTGAGGTCGCGTTGAGTGTCGTCGCGGGCTGTGCGGGCGGCTTTGACGGCAGCGGAGTCTTGGATGTCTGTGTTTGATGTGGGGTCGGGGAGCATGCCGTTGTCTATGAGGAAGTGGCGGAGGTTGGTGATTGAGTTGCTGAGCCAGGATTGGAGGACTGGGGGGAGGTAGGAGGTTAGGGAGTAGATTGCTGCTGCGTCGGATGCGGTGTCTTCGGTGGAGGATGATTCGAATTCTGTCCAGTTGACGCCAGAGTCTGTGCTGTCTTCTTTCTCGATTTCTGATAGGTCTCGAGCTTCTGCTTCTGTCCAGTGATCGCTTGTTTCTCTGGCTGCGTAGTCTTCCCAGCCTTGAACGGCTTTCTTGACGCCAGCATCGTTAAAGTTAGGGTTGTACTCTTCTTTCAGGACTCCAAGTAGCTTCTCTAGTTCCAGAACACGGTCGAGCATGAAATCGCGTTGTTCACGTGTCTTGGTCAGGGCTTTCCTTAGCTCATCGACTCGTCCTCGTGCGAGGTTCAGCAGCACTCCGAGCTTGCCTTTTCCTTTGCCGGCTGCATCGCTCTTTACAACTCGTAGCTTCTCTCGTCGCTCCGGAGGCTTGGGATTGTCTTCTGCTTCTTTTAGTTTTCTCTCGAGACCTTGTATACTGATTGCAGTCGCTTCGACCTTCTCTTCAACTTCTTTCTTCGCCCTGTCGGCTTCAAACTGCAACTCTTTCCGTCTCTTGATGGCCTTGTTGAGGGATTTCTGTCTGGTCTCTTCCTGTTTCTTATATTCCTTCCCAATCCCTCTCATCGAATACCATTCTCACAAGTCAACGACGACTATTGCGATTGTCCAGAC
>Ga0115851_100583_pt1 | contig 16861 bp, 26 predicted proteins | sample InSIn2gowninarea_FD_83865 | JGI IMG/M metagenome (GOLD analysis project Ga0115851, IMG submission 83865)
TGAATATAGTTGGCTTGTTATCTAGCATAACCTAGAAGCTAAAAATTAATCATGGTAAGGTTTGAACCAGGATATAATGCAGGTTCTACCATCTACTCATAATGTAAACCCAAATGTTGATGTTGATACACCACATAAGATTCTAGAAAATGTGGAGCTAAAAAAGAATACCATTCTGTAATACCCAAAGCATGAATTTTTGCATAATTAACCATTATTGCATTTTCTATAGCTTTAAGAGTAGGTGGTTATTCTAGTTGATTATTTTTTAGTTTGAAATCTTGGCTGATACTAGTTATCATATATCCTATAATTAAAGCAATCCTCTTATGAATTAGAACTAGTATTTGTACTTGTAGATGTAAGAGTTGGTAGTGTAGGTACTTGGTTCTGAGCGGTAGATTTAGAAGGAGGAGGTGGTAAGGCTAATACTCCAAGATGAGGAATCTGTAATGGAGCCTATTTTGGAGTTAAATTACGAAATAAGGGTATAATGGATCTAGGTTATATCTTACTAGAAGATACCAAGGTATGCTCAATGATTTTAGTTGTCTGATAGACATCTGGGAAAGTATCACTCAACATAACAATTAATACATTAAGGTATTGGAGAAATGCTTTCCTATAATATACTAAGGCTTGAGCATTTTTTGACCTAATCCTTGTTGGAATGGACTTCCAATTTTTTTCAAATATTAAATTAAAATCATCTACAGACTCATGGGGATATCTTTTGATACATGCTATGAGGCTCATAAAGGTGCTATCATCACCATCTTCAAAAAATATCTTTATAAGAGCTTGGCATAACTCTTCCCATGTATTTATGGATTGAGAGGTGAGAGTTTTGAACCATTCAACAACTTTTCCTTCAAAAGAATGTGACAACAATCTTATCATAATAGTTTCATCATTGATATCAAAGCTAGGAGCCAGTAAAGACACATCTTGACAATGTTCATAAGGCATTTTTCCTGACCCATCATATTTAAGAAAAAATTTAAATGATACTTGGGGAATAGATAGAGAATTAGTAGGAATTACTAAGGGATGACTATTATTCCAAGCAAAAAAATCTTTAGGGGCAGGTTGAGCCATATTTAGATCACTTGTATGGGATAACTGTTAAAGAAATTTGAGGAGATAAGGTCCAAAAAATATTTTTCCTATTCCTCCTCTGAGAAACTGAAAACTCTTGAAATCTAGGCTATCTTGAAGAATTTTTGGAACTACTTCTAGTAAATATGCATTCTAGAGGTGCCAGGGTTCAAAATATTGACTAGTTTTGATAGCAAAGTCATCAATAAGGTTAAATAAACCTTATAATATTTTAAGCATAAGGTTATAGCTTACCAAACATAGCTATTTGGCCTAATCATGCCCAAAAAATATGGATTTTTATTTGTGTCCCACTAGACATGCCAAAAATGAACTTGTCTACTATTGATTAGTATAATGCAACCTCAAGGGTTTGGTCTAGTCACGTTCTCCATTTCCTGCAATAATAGGGTTCTTGAAAGAGCAGAATGGTGGGAAAGTGCACTTGTGTGGGTTTTCTACTCAATATTTGGGTTATAGGTTAGCTCCTATCTATGGAAAAGGTCAAAAGTAACTGGAAAGAGTTGAAAGGTGAAAGGTAATAGGAAAGAGACTAAAATCTAAAGTATAGAAAGCAAACTAAAACTAGTTAGCCTGGGCATTACCACACAAGTAGTAATCCATTACCAAGATTAAGAATAGATAACTATCTTAGCCTTGGGGCCTCACAATTGTAATACACAACCATAATTTATAACCAAACTTCATACATAATAATCACAAAGCAAGATAACAGCCACAAACTACAAATGGCAAAATATCAAAGTACTGTATTATCATTTATGAAAATAGATCTTACACTAGGCAACTTTACTAAAATGTTCAATGTCCTAGACCTCTAACAGTCCACAATTTATAAGAATGTATATTTATAATAGGTGGTTGTCCACCATTACTTCCCTTAATTACCCTATTAACTAAGAATAAAAATAAAGAACTATTTACAAATGTACAACTTCAATCTATAATTGTGCTAGATTGCATAGTGAGTTATTACAATCAATGCCAATGTATCAAAATTTGTAGACTCTAAATTTTTATACATTATCAACCCTAAATCTCTTATATTTATCTTTGATTGTATCCTATTACAACTGTAGCTAATTATTGAGGTATGGTCCGCTGGCTTGATTGGTATAGTTTGTCCTTGTGCTCTATCGGTAGCCATCTAACTTTCTACAACCATTTATGAAGATCATTGTAGCTTCAGGTTGTAGAAACTATGAGGGAAATGAAAGATATAATATTGAAACCTAAGGAAAAATTTCCAATTCCATGTGGAAATGAGTCAAAATTGACACATTGACAAAGCCTTGAGGATCAAACACTCTTGATTAAGTGGACCTGGGTGTTCCCCTTATCTTATAGTTCTATTTTCAACAAAGTGGGACTTGCTTGCTTAGGCGGAGTTTATTGATTGACTTGGAATCACCTTATCACCCTTCAATTTTCAACAAAAGGTGTTATTTCATCGCTCAAAATTGGTAGGTTCTATAGAATGATCCTACTAAAATATCTCTCAATTCTTGGTCCTTTGATAACACCTATTAATGGACTAAATGCCCGTTGCTTCTTGGTGTATGGTACAATTTTTCCTCTAGAAATCCATGGGCTCTAGAACATTATCCATTGATTGATTTAACTCAAAAATAAATTATATTTATAATACTTCGTGGAAGAAGTACCCGGGTCTACAGAATCTAAACTTGAGTTCCCATATTACCTATACATGACACTTACTTCCCTTACAAGTTACATTATCTCTCGGATATGACTTAGAAAAAATGAAAGTGCCTTTCGGCCTTAGAACTATGTACAATTATCGATGAAGACTCAATTGTGTTGAAGAAAAAATATATGAGACTTATTTACATAACAACACTTGATAATAAGACCTAGAAAAGACTTAGCTAGTTGCTAAAGATAGACACTGATTATCATGGATTATAAACAATTCTCGGATCTGATCCAAATGATTAAACAAACAATGCCCACCTAAATAAGATGGTATTTTTAATTAACATTTACAAGATTAAGACCCAAAAATGTAAACATGACTTGGACTTTCCTAGACTTAACAAAATTTGATAAGAAAAATTAAGTATAAAGACTATACACTCATTGCAGTACTTACAAAAGAATGAAAGGGGAGCAATAAATGGGAATCAAAATTATGAATCTTATTGAGAAAGAATGAATGAATGAAATAAAAAAGGAATAACATAATGTTACCCTCCTTATAGAGTGTAATTATAAAAGAATAACATATATCATTTTGGTCTAAAAAGTAAGAGGCAATTCCAAAACAAAAGAGAGAAAATGAGATATCATACTCAACATATGGATCATAAAAGAGAAGCTTACTTTGAATCTGAAAATTTTGCACTTCTCTAAACTTATTTGGATTATGCAATTTTAATTCTCTTCATTTCATATCCAAAGAAGGGAAAAATGTAGACACCTAAAAATGATTTATTATATATTTAATAAATCATATTTTAGATATCTCTAAAAGTGTTAAAAGAAATATTATAAATGACAAGATAACTTAGTTGATATTACAATGTAATTACATATGTTATATTAAATGTTATATTATTTACCATGGTTCATATTTTAATGTATCTTGAATACAAAAATGATTATTTTATTGCTATGAGTAAGCTTTCATTCCTTTCTATTTCTTTACAGGTTATAAATACATGAGTTGGAGGTTGACATCCCTATCAGATCTCTATGATAGGTGGTTGTCCCATACATCGTACTTATGATATCTCTTGATGACACCTATTGGGAGATTTATTTTCTCTGAGATATTATTACATGATATGCTTTTGCACATGATTTAATTCTGCAGGTTTTATGACATCCACACCGTAGAGTTTATATGCTACCCATAGTGTGTATCTTCATGATCCATAGCTACAGATAAAGGAGGTAATGAATGCTAGTCTACACCATTGAATATATTTTGCATGCTTGCCTTTGGTATGATCAGCCCTTTGTATAACTCCATTATATCTTAAGGATTGCCTTAACATAATCAAGTGCACACTTTTTATTTATTTATTTTTATATTTGCATAATTGTTATCTTTGTAGAATTATTTTATGTTTATATTATTATTTATATGATTTTTTATCTACATGTACTCTATATGTATATTGCACTAAAGTGTCAAGCATGAGGTCATCCTTTTCTAAAAACTATTCTATTATATATTTTCCAAAATTTCCTTAAAATATCTAAATTTTAGAAGTACGTAGAAGCCAAAATATCCCCTTGTCTCAGTTGCATGAGACTATCTTTCAAAGATAGAAGTAGTTGAGATACTTCTTTTTCAAAATGAGTTCCCCTAATACTCACCAAAGTACCTTGATATTTAGGTGAAGGAGCTGATATTTTAGGATCCATGAATGTTATATCCTTCATAAACCTTACATCATCTTGTTCCACATCATCTTCACCCTAGATCTTGTGATCAATTGGATCTTCTTCTTCATCAATAAGAAAGGTTTCTTCTCTTCAATCTTAGCTTGTTTCTATTGATAAATAACCTTCATCATCTTATTCTAAAATGATTATTTCCTCGACCTTCTATGCTCTATTTCTTCTTTATCATCAACCACACCTTTTCCTTTTCCCTAAACTATAGGTTCAGTTTGGTAACTATTAGAACCTATTTCAACTTGTATATCTAAATGGGTACTTTGTGAAAGAGCTCCTATAGACAAAGTAATACTTTTTATAGCAATATTTTGATACTCTATCATAGGATGTTCATACTTGACCTCTTTTATGATATGATGATTTGTCTTTGGTTATTATAACTAATAGTATAAGATGATTCTCTTATATTTTGCCTCTTTTGAGCTTGTTTCTAATCATCATCTGGTAATATAATTTCATAGCCTAAAATGGTAATAGGATTTCCCAACTGGATTTCTCTAATAATTTCTACATCTAACTTATAAAATACACCATTTATCATATAGGCCATGGGAGGTGCTTCCTTTATTGTCAAGACTCATTCATAATCCTTCAATCTTGTCAAGACTTATTTATGAATATTATCCTCTTTAAAAATAATTACGTATTTTAGGAAATGGTTTGTGATTAAGAAAATTTTGATACAAGATATATTTTTCTTCATCTACTTTGATCTCCTTAATTTATTTATTAACCTTATCAATTATCTTATATACCAATTTAGTGTATTGAATTAATGCAATGGTAGGTTGAGTATGCTCAATTATAACTAGCACAATACCTTATTGAACTGAATAATCAATAGTAGGTATTCTTGGATGTATAGGATCCATTATGCTTGCCTTGATGTTTCTCACTTCATTTGGCATTCTCCCAACCATATCTATCATAGAGAATGGTCTATTAAAGCTTTGTTGTACCAAAATTGGCTCTAATGGAAAGTGTTTCTTTAATGTAATAATAAATTGATAATAAAATACATCAAGAACATGTTTAACCTTCACTTTAATATCAACTAATATCTAATGTACAATAAACAAATCCTTGGGATCATAGCCTCTCCATTTTACCTCTTCAAAATCATATTGGTCCATAGATGTAATGACATTAAAAAAAGATGCATGAATTTGGTAATTATGATGGCTAATTTCACAAGGAATTTTGTTATAAAACCAATATTTATCATGAATATTTTTTACCTTAATTTTAAGTTCTTCACAAGTCCTCCTAACTTCTTCATCAAACAAGATTAAAAGGGGATAGAATTTAGGCAAGAACTTGGGTTGAAATTTCCCTCCATATATCTGATGTGGAAACATAGTTTCATGGAATGCAATGTTTATGAGGTATACACATAATGGTTTGTTTTAAATTATCTAAATACTTTTAAGCATATGCAAATATTAGGTGTCAATACAAACTCTACAACATTTTCCAACATTCTTCTAGCATGTGCCACCATGGGAGCTCTAGAAGAAGGTATGGACATCAGTCAAAGAGTAGTTGAGAATGGTTTTGTAATGAATGTTATGGTTTTGAATGCCCTGATAGGTATGTATGTAAAATATAGAAGAATAAATAAAACCTAAAAAATATTTAACAAGATGTATGATGTAGGAATAGTTTCATGGAATGCAATGATTGGAGGATATGCAAGTCATGGCTACAGTAAGGATGCCCTAAAACTCTTTGATCTACATGATGTAGACATAGTTTCATGGAATGCAATGTTCATAGGATATGCACATAATAGGTTTTTTGGAAATGATTTAGATACTTTTAAGCATATGTAATTATCAAGTGTAAATCCAAACTATGCAACCATTTCCAACATGTACCACCATTGTAGCTCTAGAAGAAGGTATGTAAATCAATTAAAGAGTAGTTTAAAATGGTTTTGCAATGAATTTTATGATTGTGAATTCATTGATAGGCATGTACATAAAATATGTAAGAATACATAAACCCCAAAAAATATTTAAGAAGATGCATGATGCAATCATAGTTTCATGGAATGAAATATTTGCAGGGTATGAACATAATGGGTTTTCTCAAAATCTCTAGAGACTGTTAAGCAGATGCAATATTTTCCACCATTCTTCTAGCATATGCCACCATGGGATATCTAGAAGAAGCTATGGATATCAATCAAATAGTAGTTTAGAATAGTTTAGAAATGAATATTATGGTTGTGAATTCCCTAATATGCATGTATGCAAAATGCAAAAAAATACATAAAGCTTGGGAAATATTTAACAAGATGCATCATGCAAACATAGTTTCATAGAATGTAATGTTTGCAAGGTATGCACAAAATGGGTTTTCAAGAAATGATTTAGAGAATTTTATGCAGATGCAATTATTAGGTGTCAAGCAAACCTTCTCAACCTTTTCCAACATTCATCTAGCATATGCCACGATGGGAGTCCTGAAAGGTATGTACATCAATAAAAGATTAGTTGAGAATGATTTTGCAATGATTGTTGTGGTTTTGAATACCCTAATATCATGTATGCAAAATGTGTAAGAATACATAAATCTTGAGAAATGTTTAACAATATGCATGATGCATATACAATTTTATGGAATGCAATGATGGGAGAATATTTAATTCATGGCTATAGTAAGGATTCCTTGAAACTCTTTAACCCGCATGATGTAGATATAGTTTCATAGAATGCAATGAAGGTAGGGTATACACACAATGAGTTTTTTGAAAAGGCTATATATAATTTTAATAAAAAGCAATTATCAAATGTAAATCCAAACTTTGCAACCTTTTATAGCATTCTTCTAGCATGTGCCACCATAAGAGCTCTAAAAGAAGGTATGTACATTCATCAAAGAATAGTTTAAAATGATTTTGCAATGAATGTTATGCTTTTTCATGACCTCATAAACATGTATGAAAGATATGGAAGAATACATAAAGACTAAGAATTATTTAACAAGATGCATGATGAAAACATAGTTTGATGGAATGTAATGATGTAAGGATATGTAATTCATGGCTACAGTAAGGATGCCCTTAGACTCTTTGATATGCATGATGCAGAAATAGTTTCATGGAATGAAATGATAGTAGGGTATGCACGTAATGGGTTTTTTGAACAAGTTCTAGAGACTTTTAAGAAAATATAATTATCAAATATAAAGCTAAACTCTGCAACCTTTGCCAGCATTCTTCTAGCATATGCCATCATGGGAGATCTAGAAGAAGGTATGAAAATTTGTCAAAGAATATTTGAAAATGGTTTTGCAATGAATTTTTTGGTTATGAATGCCATGATAGGCATGTATGAACAATGTGGAAGAATACATAAATCCCAAGAAATATTTAACAATATGCATAATGCAAATATAGTTTGATGGAATGCAATGATTAGAGGATATAAATTCATGGCTATTGCAAGGATGCTCTAAAACTCTTTGATATACATGATGTAGATATAGTTTCATGGAATTCAATGTTCATATGGTATGCATACAATGGGTTTTCTAGAAAGTCTCTAGAGACTTTTAAGGAAATGCAATTATCATATGTAAAGCCAAACTATGCAACCTTTACCAACATTTTTCAAGCATGGGAGCTCTAGAATATGATATGAACATATGTAAAAGAGTAGTTGAGAATGGTTTTGCATCGTATGTTTTGGTTATGAATTCCCTAATAGGCATGTATGCAAAATATTAAAGAATACATAAATATCAAAAATTATTTCATAAGATGCATGATGCAGACACAATTTGATGGAATGCAATGATTGGAGGATATGCATGACATGATGCAGACATAATTTTATGGGCTACAATAATTGTAGGATATGCAAAAAATGGATACATTGAAAGGGTACATGAATTGGTTGATAAAATACCTCATCAAGATGCAATATGATGGACTTAAATGATCTCAAGATATACACAAAATGGGTTTTCTGAAAAGGCTCTAGATACGTTTAAGCATATGAAATAATCAAGTATAAATCCAAACTCTGCAATCTTTTCCAACATTCTTACATTATATGCAACCATGTGAGCTCTCAAAGAAGGTATAAACATCCATAAAAGAGTACTTGAAATTTTTTTTTCATCAAATGTTGTAGTTGTGATAGAAAATCCATCAAGGCTTCCCACAGCAAGGATGCCCTTAAACTATAACAAGGATGCCCTTAAAAAGTTTACTCACTATAAGGGTTTTTCAAAGATGAAGAAGAAATAAAATTGTAGCAAGGATGAATTACAATTTTATAGTTGTTAATGAAAATCCATCAAGCATGCCCTTAAACTACAATAAGCATACCCAAACTACAAGAAAGGATGCCCTTCAAAACTATACTTGCTACAAGGGTTTTTCAAATAGGAAGGACAAATAAAATAACCATTTTTACAAGCAACAAGGGTTTTTTCAGAGCATACCAAGATGTTTAATGGATGATAACAAAAATTCTCATAACAATAATGGTGGTATCATATTTTTTAGCAAAGAATGAATGGTTTAGGGTGTAGCTTGAAATTTTGATTATACATCCCATATATATGATATACATCCATTAATTAGTATTTAATTAGATATACTCCCATTAATTAATGTTTAATTAGATATACATACCCAATTTAAAATGGATATATGCCCACAATGTTAGTATGATAAACACCCATAATATTAATATGATATATGCCCAAGACTTAAAATATTTATACATGCCCCAAATTTAGCCACTATATACACCTAAAATTTATGTGATGAAGTTAAAGAATTGGGTATTGGGTGGGTGGTTGGATTTCAATACACACCCATGATTAAAATTTGATATACAGCCAAAATTTATACGATAGATCAGAGGAATCAAGTTGCAAGCAATGGTATGGATTTGATATATGCCCAATATGATTTTGATAAATGCCTAAGATTTATGGTTGAATTTTGTTGGAGGATAGCTTTCTCCTAAAGAAATAACTTATCATAAGATTTGATATTTTTACCTCTTATTAGGGATAAGAAATTATTTATCTATAACAAGTGAGAAAATAATCCATGATAGTGAGGAAGAATGGATTTTCCTTGTTTATATAGTGAGGAAGAATGGATTTGTCTTGTTCACATAGCTTGGGGTGCTTTTCTTGATATTAGCATCAATTACATTGATTGTGATGTTTCTTTTGACCCATTCAATATCTTTTAAACCTTTATATTGTTGAGTACATTACATCAAGTTTGTCATTGTTGTCAACACGATGGATCAAGTGCATAGCAGCATGGTTGAAATTGTTGTCAAACCGATGGATCGAAGTGTGTAAGACTTACATGGGTGCACAATATAGTAGCAGTGTTGGAATAGTTTTGTTTCCCTGCCTCACACTAAACATGGATACAGTAGCATTGGAATGGCATGATCACTTCTATTTTGGTTCTGTTCTACTGAAGGAAGGTAATGACATCATCATCTTTTATTTCATGTATGCCAACCGAAACCTTTGCCTAGAAAGTGTGACATCATCACAAAAAGCCTCTGGGTCCCTTTGTATTATTACTTCCTCTGATGTCATTGTATCACTCAATGCCTTGGTCCTTAAACTCCACAGTTAAGTGTTTGTATCGCTCAATGTTTTGATCCTTAATCGCCAATGTTAAGTGTTTATGGGTGTCACTTCACTTTGCCATGTGTCATACTCTAGCAACTTCTTTGTTTTCCTCCTTGGTTGAAATCTTTGCATGAAATTAGTCAAGTCACTCTACATTCGGGTTTCCACATGTCATAGTTCAATAGCTTCATGTTTTCCTCCTTGGCCAGAACTTCCACTCAAAATCAGTAAAGTCACTCTGCATTCGGTTTGCCATGTGTCTCACTCCGATAACTTCTCGACTTTACTCACTTTGTGGTCTTTTTTCTACTTGGCCGAAGCACTTGAAATAGTTTGCTTACATCATTGCCTTTTTCATCTAGCTCCCTTTGTATTTGCCCTTCCGTTGATATCATCTCATTCACCACGTGTCATACTCCGATAGCCTCATGCTAACTCATTAAAGTTACCAAGTGGGGTCCATGACTTTACTCTCTTCATGGTCTTTTCTTTACTTGGTCGGAGCACTTGAGACCTTCTGCTTGCATCATAGCTTTTTCCATCCAGTGCTCTATGTATTTTTGGACTTGCTGATGTCACTCCTCAAAGCCTTATATTTATCAAGTGAGGTCCATGGTGCTATACTCTTTACGGTCAAATTTTTGCCACATGTACTTCATCAAGCTTCTTCTTTACTTGGCCGAAGCGCTTGAGACCTTCATCTTATGTCACAACTTTTTCCATCTAGTGCTCGTTGTGTTTTGGACTCACTAATGTCACACCTCAAAGCCTTATTTGTGTATCCCAAAATCCGTAAGGCAAATTACTAATGTCACTCATTTTTCTCTTTGGCTGCTAGTGTAATTCTTCATTGATGATGTCAACTCAAAACTTTGAAAAGAATATTAAAAAGAATAGAGAAACGGGTGGAGACATAGAAATGGGCGGATACAGAGAAGCAAAAGATACTGAGTTACATCTGAAGCATGTGTGAGTAATGAAAACATGAGTGTTTAACAAAAATGTGGGAGTAACGGATGTGTGTGGGAAATGGATATTCAGAGTATGAGGCAGTTTCTTGGTAAGAATAGTAACAACACTTCCAGAGTTTTTGTAATAGTTTTTTATTCGATTTGGTGTGGTTTTTCTTAGCTGGCAGACAGGAAAAACCAGGGAAGTATGAATCAAAAAGGGAAGTGGTTAAAATAATAGAGTGTATAGAAATGAAAGGAGAGTTGGTATGAATCAAGAAGATGTGGTTCAAACAATGGAGGTGAGATGAGCTATTGGGGATGAGCAATAAAAGAAAAAGAGTATGATCCAGAAAGCTTGCATGAATTAAGAGAGCGGGTTGAAACTACAAAAGTAAGATGAACTAATTTGGTATGAGCTAAAAAGATAGATGAGAGAGGTGGTTCAAATGATAGAGGAGTGGAGAGCTATCTGAAATGAGCATAAAAGAGAAAAGGAATATGAACCATATTGTTGTTGTGAGAATGAATAAGATTATTGTTACGAACAAAAGATCTTGAGCTATACCATTTTAGATATTGGCAAATTGGATATTAATCCTTCATTCTATCTTCGTAAATCTATCAAGTTGGTGCTTGACAAAAGTGGTTGGTGCTCCTTCCAGTTAGTGCTAGTAAATCAGGGGATTGGTGTCCCCTTTTAGTTGGTGTTGATAAATCAGGGGATTGGTGTCTCCTTCCAGTTGGTGTTGGTAAATCAAGGTTTGGTGCTCCTTCCAGTTAGTGCTAGTAAATTATGCAAAGTTGATGCTTTACAATGGCTAGATTTGGATTGGAGTCCAAGCAGTCTTATTCGGGGATGTAGCCACATTGGTGAACCTCATTAAATCCTGTGTTGTGTGATTGCTATCTTGGTGTGATTGCTTTATTTGGTTTAATTTTTTTGTTGCACTAGTTAAAGTTCTAGATTAAGGTTTTTGAAATTGAAACACTGATTCACCCCCCCTTTCAGTGTCACGCATAGTTCAATAATTGGTATTAGAGCCAGATCTTTGAGAGATAAGCTTAATTAGGTAAGGAGATCTTAGACATGATGCAATGAATTCAGGTGAAGGATTTTCTTCAAATAAAGCTCCATTATTTGATGGCACTAACTATTCTTTTTGGAAACTCAAAATGAATATGTGCCTTAGTGCTCTAGGATATGAGATTTGGGAAGCCATAAAAAATGGTTATACCGCACCTTCCACACCTATTACAACTACAACTGATAAGAAGGCATATGAAAGTAACTCAAAGGCCAAGAATGCCATATGTGCGGATTGGTGGAAAGAGAGCTAGTAAAGGTGATGAATTATGAATTGGCAAAAGAAATTTGGGATAAACTGAAAAGCATTCATGAGGGAGACTTGAAGATAAAGGAGGCTAAGCTTCAAACTCATCGAGCATAGTTTGAGAGTTTAAAGATGAATGAAGATGATAACATAGAAGCATACATGATAAGGGTTAATGAAGTGATCAATGCAATCAGAGGCCTTGGAGAAAAGATTGAAGACTCAATCATTGTGAAAAAGATATTACGCTCACTTCCTCAATGATTTGATTCAAAAGTTTCTGCCATAGAAGAAGCAAAAGATTTAAACACTTTTAATATGAATGAAATGCACGGTTCTCTAACTACCTATGAAATGAGGATAGGAATAGGAAAATCTATTGACAGGGAAGCTACTTTCAAAGCAAAGAAGACAACAAAAGCAATGCCTGAATCTGATGAAGAAGATACATCTGATGAATTCGAAGTGAACTTTGTTCGTAATTTAAAGAAAGGAACAAAAGGTAAATATAGAGGAAAGTTACCATTCAAATATTTCAATTGTGGATATGTAGGGCACTTTGCAGTGAAATGTCCACACAATGAGAAGAACAAAGATGATGAAAGTTCATACAGAGAGAGAAGTGGCTAGAAGATAAAATTAAACTTCAGAAAAGATAATCTCAAGAAGAAAAGTTTTATTTCCAAGAACATCAATTCATCAGAAGCCAATTCAAATGAAGGCTCAGAAGAAGAGGTTAATGAAGTTCTCTTCATGTCATTTGAAGAATAAAAATGAGAAATGAAATAAAAATTAGAAGAAGAAACTGATGAAGAAGAAGTGGAAGCTAAAGTAGATTTGGAAGGAGAGTTGATTGCTGCATTAGAAGAATTGAGTATAGAAAGAAAGAAGAATAAAAAACTATCCAAAAAGTTGAATGAATATGAAGACCAGCTTGAAGATTTATGTATATAAATTGAAAAGTTAGAGAAGACTTAAGCTTGTAGAGAATATGATGAAGAGCTTGCCAGCTTAAAGGTTCAATTGGAAGCTACCCATGCAAAGGAGGAAGCCTTGGGTGTACATATAGAACAATGTAACAGGCATGAAGAGATAGCAAATAAAGTCATTAAAGATCTAAAGTTGCAAGTGGAAGAATCTAGAATAATTGAAGAAGCCTTAAAATTACAAATTAAAGAGAAAGATGCTTCCCATTGCAAATATGAAGAAGAAGTGATCAGCCTCAGGAAAGAGCTAGAAGAAGCCAAAGCTAATGAAGAGCTTGCTAGACTAAAGAAACACCATGAGGAAGAGATTGCCTTCTTGAGATCAAAATAATAATCGGATGTAAATATTGAGAATCTACTCTCACAAATTATAAAAGCAAACAAGATTATAGAGGAGTTGAAATTGCCAAGAGAAGAGATAAGTATTCTTGAGCTAAGATTACAGATAGAAGAATCCAAGAAGATAGAAGAGGCACTCTCAATACAAGTTACTAAAAAGGATGCTTCTTACTGCAAGTTGGAAGAGGAAGTTGTTTCACTAAAGATGAAACTTGAGGAAGCAAACAAGAATGTGAATAAATACTCCAAGTTTGAAAAGAGCTCTGAAATCTTGGATCAAATGATGAAGCAGCAAAGAGACTCAAAGGAAAAAAGTGGTCTGGGATATGTAAGTGAACAATCCTCAACTTCCAAGTCTACATAAAAGAAGCCTAAAGATAAGAGTGCAAACAGTAAGCTAGAGAATCAAAGGCCTCATCAAAAAGGGAGAACATCAGTCCATAATGGAAGTAGAAATGCAACCCATCAACACCAACAAGCAAGATGGACATAACAACAAAGAATACCATCAACAAATTGGTCACAACAAAAGAGGTTTCATCTCCCTCATCCTATCTATGATAATGGTTTTAATGTGTATTGCTTTAAATGTAATCAGTTCGGTCATAAGGTGACCGGATGTAAGTCAAGTGTTATAAATAGAGGTTTAATCAGAAAAAGATCATTTATGTATATGCCAAATGATAATTTCCAATGCTCTAGGTGTCACCGGTATGGTCATAGAGAAGCTAATTGCATAGCAAACATTAGACCAAATAATTATTCTAGTAGAGGTTTATATGCCCCTAAAATTGAAGATGTACAATATTTTAACTGCAATGCTTATGGGCATATGTCAAGGTTTTGTAGAAAGCCTTTTACATCTAATATATGGCAGGATAATATATTCCATCAGCCTTAGAGAAAGAAGTAGAGACAAGAGAGAAGATAATCTAGAGGTCAAATAATGAACCAAAGAAAATCACCAAAGGGAAATGGTTGGAATGTTGAAGTAGATAAAATTGATGATAGATCCATTCCCAGGAATAAGAAGGTATGGAGAAGGAAAATGGAAAATGAAACATGTCTCATTGGCCAGGTGAATAAATCTAAACAAGAGAAGCAGAAGCTAGAAGTGAGCACACTTCCACAACACTGAAAGGCTCAATGGTAGCTCATCCTTAGGGGGAGCATGTGCAAGAAAAGTCTAGAGCTCCTACATGTGTAAGAATATCCTAAGGATGGTGAACAATGAGTAAGGGGGAATATATATTTTACTGAGGATATTGGTAATAACTAGCTAGATCTGAGTTATATGGTTGTCATTGTTGAATTTCATGTGTATCTTAATCAGCAAGGTTTTAAGAAAGGTATGGTGGATAGTAATCTCTACATTAAATATGAAAATAATCATCAAGTTATCATTGTTGTCTATGTAGATGATATTATTTTTGGAGGTAGCAAAGATGAAATGTGCAAAGATTTTGTTAACCAAATGCAAACAGAGTTTGATATGTCAATGATAGGTGAACTTTCATATTTTCTTGGTTTGCAAGTTAATCAATTGAAGAATGGTATTTTTATTTCTCAAATAAAGTATGTAAAAGAGATGTTGAAAAAGTTCACTATGGAGGATTGCAAGCCTGTGAGCACTCCTATGACAAAAGGTTACAAGCTTAGCAAGGATGACAAGTCACCATCAGTGGATCAGAATATGTACAGGTCAATGATTGGGAGCCTATTATATTTGATAGCTACTAGACCTAACATACTTCAGGCAGTGTGCATGGTTGCACGGTTTCATGCAAGTCCAAAGGAAACACATGTGACTATAGTAAAATGGATTTTCAGATACCTTAAAGGTACAATGGAATATGGTTTATGGTATCCCAAAGGGAAGGATTTCACACTCATTGCTTTCTCAGATGTAGATTGGGTAGGATGTGTAGATGACAGGAAGAGCACTAGTGGCGGTGCATTTTACTTGGGAGATAATCTTGTTAGTTGGCACAACAAGAAATAAGAATCGGTATCATTGTCCATCATGGAAGTAGATTACATAGTAGCTACATCATGTTGCACACAGGTTATATGGATGAAGCAAATGATGAAGGATCTAGGTATTCAAATCACTGAGCCCATTTCAGTTAGGTGTGATAACACAAGTGCAATTAACATTTCTAAGAATCCGATCATGCATTCAAGAACAAAACACATTGCCATTAGATATCATTTTTTGAAGGAAAAATTTGCAAAAGGGAAGGTAAAGTTGGAATTTTTTCCAACATCAGAGCAAGTAGCAGATATATTTAATAAACCATTACCCAAGGAAGTTTTTGAGTACCTACACAAGAAATTGGGAGTGGTAACATTGCCCAAGCATTAACTAGCTTTTGGGTGCACAATCTCAGGGGGAGTAATTATGTATTTGTTTCTTTCTTTCTTTTTTCTCTTATTGTTGATTGATTTTGTGTGTATGGACTTAGGGGGATTCCATGACACCCCTTTGTATTTTTTGTCAAAGGGGGAGAAGAATAGTGACATGCATACAGGGGAGAAGAGTGACAAGCTTTTAAGTATGTGTTGCCAACAATTCCAAAGGGGGAGATTATTGAGTACGTTACAGTAGGGTTGTCATTGTTATCAACATGATGGATCAAGTATGTAGCAGCAGGGTTGTCATTGTTTTCAACATGATGGATCAAAGTGTGTAAGACTTACATGGGTGAATGGTACAATAGCAGTGTTGGAATAGCTTTATTTCCCTACCTCACACTAAACATGGATACAACAGCATTAGAATGGCATGATCACTTCTATTTTGGTTCTATTATACTGAAGGAAGGTAATGACATCATCATCTTTTATTTCATGTATGTCAGCTGGAACCTTTTCCTAGAAAGTGTGACATCATCGCAAAAAGCCTCTGAGTCCCTTTGTATTATTACTCTTGTTGATGTCATTGTATCGCTCAATGCCCTGATCCTTAACCTCCATTGTTTGAACCACATCTTCTTGATTCATACCAACTCTCCTTTCATTTCTATACACTCTATTATTTTAACCACTTCCCTTTTTGATTCATACTTCCCTGGTTTTTCCT